>OHXS01000026.1_pt1 | contig 50426 bp, 41 predicted proteins | sample 1580011 | NCBI WGS metagenome assembly OHXS01 (sample SAMEA3882534, study PRJEB24775) | human gut metagenome | biome: human-associated habitat; feature: intestine environment; material: feces | place: Netherlands | collected 2009/2010
GTTCTTGTACTTGGTTCAAAAAATAATGTTGCAAGTTTTTTGCCCTTACACGCTTCGCTATACGCTTCTTTGTCGTCGATGATATCCTGTGCCAGCTTCAAAATGCCATCAATTTCTTCTACGGTCAGGTCTGTTGAATCAATTACATGTTTCATTTCTGGTTTCCTCCCATTGAACGCACGTTGTTTTTTCGGAATATCTCATCGATTGCAAACCGGTCTTCCCGGTTGCAAACGAGGATATATGTTTTTCGATTCGCACGAATCTTCAGTACGATTACATTGCTGTCCTCCCCCTGGTTCTCCAGGAGAAAAGACCGCATGAATTCCCATTCGATAAATGTGGTTCCGACCAGCACTCCATCTTCTGTGATGCCACTCTGTATCCGGGTGGACAGCACGATGAACAACACAAACATCAATACCGCAGGCACAAATATGTAGATCTTAAAATATACCAACACAACAAGTCCCACAAGTCCAAGGTTCGCATAGACGACCTCAGAGATATTTAATTTGTGATGCAGCCGGCTCTTTATGACGATCCCAGACTGTTTTTTCACGGCAGAGACGCAGACAAGCGCGCCCGTACCAAAGCCAAGGAAAAGCACAAACGCCAGTACCGAAAGCCACACATCCATATATTATACCACTTAAATTCCTTTTATCAATGTATACATGACAGCTTTTTCTGCGTGTCTTCTGTTTTCTGCCTGATCGAGAATATGATCAAGGTTCTTCATCTCCACGTCCTTCGAAATCTCGAAGCCTACATGCATTGGCATGTCGTGGAAGACAAGTGCATGACTGCCCTCTAAGAACTCATCGTTCAACTGATATGGCATCATCTTATCCATGAGTTCTTTCTTCTTATCCTGATATGCAGGATCGTTAAAGAACTCCATGTCAAGCCATGTATCGGTGTAGCAGATATCCATATCCTTGACATATTTCTTCACTTCGTCCATCGGCATGTTCGGATCAAGCTCTACATAGTAACCAGTCTTCTTTGCTTCCTCATAGAAGTCTGGACCGCAGGCAGTATCATTTACAAGCGGGGTAAGTCCGTACAAAGTTCCCTGCTTCATCTTGGAGAAGAATTCTACCAGTGAATTGAATACGTTGTTCTTTGCACCGATATATAAGAACTTGACATTCAGACTACCAAACTTCTCGATGATCGTCAGTGCATCTGCCAGAATCTGGCAAGGATGGTACGAGTTATCGCAGCCATTGATAAATGGTACCGTTACATTGTCACCGAACAGCTCAACGGTCTCATTTTTCACGAGACGTGCCATGATGATGTCCACATTGCGGCATACATATTTGATCTCAGAAACCGGCTCGCCAAGAACAAAGTTGCTGTCCTTCCAGAGCTGGTTGTAGTAGGTTCCGCCAAGCTCTGTCATTCCTGTCGTGAAAGAAAGGAATGTACGGGTACTTGTCTTCTCAAACAACGTATAGAGCTTCTTGCCCTCCAATGCGTGGCTGTACTTCTCCGGGTTCTTCTTCATATCCAGTGCAAGATCAAGAATCTTCTGCAGCTCTTCCGCAGAGAAATTCTTGAAGTTCAACATATTCTTCATGATATCTTCCTCCTGTTTTCTACAAATATTTCTTTAAGTCGTCTACCTTGTCGGTCTTCTCCCACGGAAGGTCGATATCGGTTCTTCCGAAATGTCCATAAGCGGCTGTCTGCTTGTAGATTGGTCTGCGCAGATCAAGCATCTTGATGATACCAGCCGGACGCAGGTCGAAGTTCTCACGGATGATCTCTACGAGCTTATCATCTGCAAGCTTACCTGTGCCAAATGTATCTACCATGATGGAAGTTGGTCTTGCAACACCGATCGCATAAGAAAGCTGGATCTCACACTTCTCAGCCAGTCCGGCTGCTACGATATTCTTTGCTACATAACGTGCGGCATACGCTGCGGAACGGTCTACCTTTGTGCAGTCCTTTCCAGAGAAGGCTCCGCCGCCGTGACGTGCATATCCACCGTAAGTGTCTACGATAATCTTACGTCCGGTTACACCAGAGTCACCGTTTGGTCCACCGATAACAAAACGTCCGGTTGGGTTGATGAAGAACTTCGTCTCATCGTCGATCATATCCTGTGGAAGGACTGGATCAAATACATATTTCTTGATATCCGCATGGATCTGCTCCTGCGATACATTCTCGTCATGCTGGGTAGAAAGTACAACTGCCTCTAATCTGCAAGGCTTTCCGTTCTCGTCATACTCTACCGATACCTGTGTCTTACCATCTGGTCTTAAATAAGGAAGTGTGCCGTTCTTACGAACTTCTGTCAGCTTTCTTGCAAGCTTGTGTGCCAATGAGATTGGATATGGCATAAGCTCTGGTGTCTCGTTTGTTGCATAGCCAAACATCATACCCTGATCGCCAGCGCCGATTGCCTCAATCTCCTCATCGGACATATGATTTTCCTTTGCTTCGAGTGCCTTGTCAACACCCATTGCGATATCGGTTGACTGCTTGTCAAGTGCAACGATCACACCACAGGTATCGCAGTCAAATCCGTACTTTGCACGGTCATAACCGATCTCACGAATTGTCTCACGTACGATTGTCTGAATATCGATCTGTGCCTTTGTTGTGATCTCACCCATAACAAGTACCAGTCCGGTTGTTACGGCTGTCTCACAGGCAACACGGCTCATAGGATCCTGCGCTAAAAGCGCATCTAATACGGCATCGCTGATCTGATCACAGATTTTGTCAGGATGGCCTTCGGTTACTGATTCTGAAGTAAATAATAACTTCTCCATTTGTTCCTCCTTTGGAATGCATTTGTCTATGGTTCTTTGTCTCTTTTTCAGCGGCAATTCATAAAAAATAAATCCGGCTGCAAGCAACCGGATTTGAAAGTCGTTATCAAATCTTCTTATTGCTCGACAACTTAATCTAAGTATCGCTCAGGTCGGCACCTTCCGTCTCCGGGGTTGCCGTGGCTTCTTCGTCCCTTATGACTCCACCACTCTGAATAAGAGAGACATGTTTAACATATATCATATATTTCTAATTGTCAATGGTTTTATTTGCTAATCTCGTTGTATTTGCGCATATTCTGGCGATTTTCATTCCTGTGTGCCATGCTTTTTACGGATAAATCGAATCAGCGCCGCAACAAGCATCAGAATCAGCACGCCTACTGCTGCGCCACAGCTATCGAGTAGCACGTCCTTTACCTGTCCGCTCCGTCCAGGAACAAACAACTGATGAAACTCATCCGTCGCCGCATACACCGTCGCAGTTCCCCACGCGAATAACGCAGACACCTTTCGTTTTCTTCGGACATCCAGCCATACACCACAGAGCAGCATTGCAAAGACGGCATATTCCGTCGCATGTGCCAATTTTCGGATCGGATGATCGACCTTCGCTGCAAACGCAAGCTGTGCTTCCTCCGACCAGTTCTTAAAATCCGGATGTACAATGCGTCCAAACTCCATACCGACCGTATAACTGTCCTCCGTCGATTCCTCGCCATTTCTGGCAGAGAAACAGAAGATCATAATCGCGAACAGTACCGACAATACAAGAAACACAATCTGCCGTTTCGACAGCCTCCCCGACTGCGTCTGTTTATCCTTAGATATGCTTCTTGATTGCATCTGCCAGTGCCTTCAAGGATTCTGATTCTGTCTCGCCCTGCTTCCATGTCACCTGTACGTCATCCCCTGCGTGACGTGGAATCACATGCATATGGAAATGATGCACAGTCTGTCCAGCTACTTCGCCATTGTTCTGCACGATATTCAGGCCCTCGCAGCCAGTCTCTTCCTGTACCGCTTTCGCAACGTGGGTTGCAAGCGAAAATACCTTGCCTGCAGTCTCCTCATCAAGCTGGTAGATATTATCGTAGTGCTCCTTCGTCAGAATCAGCGCATGTCCCTGATTGGCTGGTGCCAGATCCAGAATTACACGGCACTCTGGTGTCTCATATACCGTTGCAGATGGAATCTCTCCATTTGCGATCTTGCAGAAAATACAATCATCTTTTTTCATCTTTACTTACTCCTTTTTATTTTAACTACTTATACTTTACCATTTCTGATAAAGCATGGCATCGTTTTGCTCTTAGACCTGGTATCCACGTTTTTCGTAGTTTACACCCTGTATACTCTCGTTCAGGGTTCCTTTCCCATAGGTAAGTCCAGCGTACACCTGATGTACATTCTGCATCACAGCGCCCTCGTTGTCAAGTTCGTGTAAATGTACAAATCCGACACGTAAATCATCGACCATCTGCACACATCGATCCAGTTCATCCGGCTGTCTGCGTACTTCCGAGCGCACAAGCTTCCCATAGATAAATCGCAAAATGGCAATCACATTTCTTCCAAGCGGATCTTCCTTCGAGAAACATTCAATCAGCTCCTGCATCGCACGACGCGCCTGCCCAATCGTTTGCAGGTATGTGGTCATATTCTCCGCTTCGTACGCTGCCATCGCATCCATGCCGTATGTATGAAATATATCACATAGCACCAGAATCAGACCGCTGTGGTTCTCCTGACTGATGCGTCGTGTAAATTCCTGTTTTTGTTCCTGTGTCATGGTGGTTTCCTCATATTCCTGTCTTATACATATTATCCCAATCCGGTCTGCGCCGCCTACTGCAGCAGCTGTAACAGCGATTCCGGTCTGTCGTTCGCCTTCTGCATCATGGAGATTGCCGCCTGCGACAAAACCTCCTGCTGCGTATATTCTGTCATCTCCTCAGCCATATCCGTATCCATGATCCGCGAATAAGCCTCCGTGATACTCTCACTTTGCACTTCGAGATTCGAATGCACATCATCCAGCCGGTTCTCATACGCACCCAGCTTCGAACGTGCAGCCGAAACTTTCTTCACTGCCTCATCAATGATATCAACTGCCTGACTTGCATATTCATGTGTGTACATGATCAACTCATCCACGCCAAGTGATTTTGCATTCAGCTCTGGAATGTCGATGGCTAACTGCTCACCCTCGTTGGAACCTGTCTGTATTACCATCGTTCCAGCCGACAGCACTTCGATCTCTGCTGTTACAGCTCCACCATTTTCGGCAACAGCGCCCGGATCTGCTTCAATCGTCATAGAGAAGCCGCTTCGGTCTGTGACTTCAATCTTATTTCCATTTGTCTTCAAAGTTGCAGTCGTAGAAAATCCATCTTCTGTGATGTTCAAAGCTGCCTGACAATCCTTGCCCTGCATCATCGTGCCATCTGTCACTCCAAACACCGCTGCCAGCTCCGGATTTCCCACAGAGATGCTGATTTTCTCACTGCTGCCATATCCCTTTGTGCGGAACACCACCGGTGCTCCACTGTCAAAGCTCTCCTCTGTCGTTCCGTCATTCGACGCAAAGACATCAATATTGATCTTGGCAAGGCTGGTCTGGATCTTTCCATATACATCCTCCATCGTCATGCCTTCCTCGATCTCGATTGCAAATCCATTTACCTTCAAAGTTCCTGCCTGCTCTTTTGTGATCACGGCTGTAGAATAGGTAAATCCTGTCGTCATAGATGCCTGCTCTGCATCGGCTGTGACATTGATCGAATAAACACCCGTGCTTACCTCTGATGAAATGTATGTTGCTTTCACACCATTGACGCTGGACAGAGAACGTCTCGTCAGATCCCCATTCAGCAGTGTCTGTCCGTTAAATGCGGTCGTATCGGAAATCTGTGTCAGCTCAGCCGCCAGGGAATCAATCTCCTCCTGAATCGCATCACGATCGACCTCATCATTGACATCGTTTGCCGCCTGCACAGCCAGTTCCCGCATACGTCCTAAAATGCTGTGCATCTCCTCCATGCCGCCCTCTGCGGACTGGATCACAGAGATACCATCGTTAGAATTCAAAGCCGCGCGGTCAAGTCCCCGGATCTGTGCACTCATCTTCTTTGAAATCGCAAGTCCTGCCGCATCATCTGCCGGGCTTGTAATCTTATAACCAGAAGAAAGTCTGGACATCGACTTTGCAACTTTATTATTTATTTTACCGAAATTCGTCGTGGCATTCATCGCCAGCGCATTATAATTAATTCTCATGGTCTGCCTCCTTAAACTCGTTCGTTATGCTTCAGCTATCCAAATGTCTGCTTCTTATCCGGCATCATGTCCGCGGCACATTATACGTCCGCATCCCGGTTTTACTATGTTATATATCGGTAAGTTTCGCCATAGCCTTAACGAAGAATATTGCCGCCCGACACAGTTTTTGTGTGTCCGCTCCCCCGTTCGTTCCACGCGCCGCTGTACGGCTTTCTCCAAGCGCAACTGCCGCATCCGCATATTCACTTCCGGCAAGCAGTTCCCGGAACGCATCCGTCTGTCCAGCAAGCCATGTATTCGCCTCCGAGGAACCGCCAAGAATCTCACCCGTGCATGTTCCCGCTTCGTCCATCCGGATCTGCGCCTGCAGCATACCATGCACCCCTGCCGCCATCCGGATCGTGATGCCGCGGGCTTCTACTCCGCCCGTCTGCATCGTCAGATTCACTACCTTCATACCTGACTCTGTCTCAACCGGGAGCTGATACTGCCTTCTGCCCGCCATGGCTCCCAATATTCGGAATCCTGCCTGCACGACCTTCATGCCCTGCAGCTGATCTGATGTTATATTTCCTTCTTCTGCCTGATCATACATCTGCTCTACCATCTGTTGCCGGATATCCGCATACATCTGCGCCAGATCTGCGTCTGCTTCGATCTGTTTCAGCAGCATCTCCGATTCAAACGGCAACGCAATCTCCTCTCCTGTGAGGGACTTCGCCATAGCATCCGTCTCTGCGTCAACTGCATCCTCCTTCGTATGGTCCTGCCATCCAATCTGCTTCCATACCTGTGATGCAAATGTATAGAAATTCATGGACGCCTGATGATTGACAGCTTCTGCTTCCGGTCCTACCGACATTCCCTGCAGTATATAATCCGCCGCTTCCAGATTCTGTGCGCTCTCTTCAATATCATTTGCCTGCAGAAGCTGTTCTGCCTGTGCAAGCATCGGAGAATCAGAGATTTTCTCCCATGGGTTTTTATATTCTTCCTGCGCAGCCATCGGTTCATTTCGGCTCATATATTCATCTTTCTCTCCCATGCGGAGCTGTCCGGTCCAGTTACCATCCGCACCAACCCGTCCCGCATATGCACGCGCGATCTGATCATCCATCTTCTCCCCACGTGTCTGCAGATCCGCAAGCATACCGAACGAATCATCGACCACAGCCTCCATCCCGGCGGCCTTCCGGCTTCGCATCGCAGTAATCAGATTACGCACGGTAAGCCGGCTGTTGTTCGCGAACAGATACCCGGCTTCCCGGTCGCCGGATTTCTCTAACTGCTTAAATACCCGGTACAACCCGATATATCCTGCGCGTTCCTCGCTGCTGATCTGTCCACGCTTCTCTACATCACGCAGATACGTTGCAAAATCGTCTGTCTCCTTCACACCTGCTTTGTAATTTTTGTCCCGCAGTGTCTGATTGAGTTCATCGACTGTCATATCAAGCGGGTTGATACCATCCCGGATCATAGACAGCACCGCATTCGGATGGCATGCGGCAAGCATATCATTGACCGCTCTGTCATACTCTATGATCTGTGCGATATTTTCCTCCGTGATTTCCATGCGGTTATACCCGAGAATCTGTACCGCTCGTGTATGTTCCTCATCCACCGGCAGCTCCATATCTGTCAGTATATCTTCGATATTTGAAAATGCTTTGCGGATACTATCTCCCATATCCGCACGCGGGGCTGTACCAAGTGCCTCATATCCGCGCTCCATCGCTGCGAAATCAACGGAACGCCGGATCGTCTGTGTCGATATATCTGCCACCCCATCCGGCACATTGTTATCGGACATCCGGCGTTGCATATCACCCGCCTGTCCACCGATCTGGTGTTCTTCCTGTACAAGCTTCGCAAATCCATGTACCGTCACCGACTGCAGCGCGTCCGTACCCGCCAACACGCCAAGCCTTGTTGCCGGTGCCGTGCCAATCGTCTGCAGATCTGCCTGCATCTGCTGATAGATTGCCTTGTTTTCTTCGGTTGGCGCAACACCCTGCTTCGCAAACATCTCCTGCGTAAGCTGTGCCTCTGCATTTCGCAGCTTCGCCACCACCTGCGCCAGTTCACGAGTATCAATATTGATATCCACGGAGAGCATCCGTACCGCAACACTCTGTGTCATGGAGAGCCGGATCTCCTCTAACTGCCGCAGTGCCGTTACCTCCCGCAGCGTCTGATTCTGTATGTCGGAACCTGCGCTCCGGCCATCCTGTAACTGTGTACCCTTATCCGCGGTTTCGTCGTATGCTCCCACCGGCTGTCCACCGGTCTGTCCATCCCGTACCCCATCATAATGCGCCGCCACCAGCGCAGCGATTGTAAGCGGCCGCTCTGTACGTACTGCCTGTGCCACATCCTCTGCTGTAATCGAAGCTGCATCCTGTCTGAGCTTTGCCGCTCTCGTCTCAAGCTCCTGTGTCTGCCGCTTCTCTGCCTGCTGTGCCGTCGGCAGTTCACCGATATCCTTCCCGATCTGCGCCTGCATCTGCATATAAGCCCGCACGGAATCCGTCGTGACCGGAATATCATTTGCCAGAAGCAGATTTGCCCCGGCCATACTTGTTTCATCCACGACAAATCCAGCCTGCATGATCACATGTGCGAGCTGCGCCTGCAAGCCGGAATCTGCATTTCCATCTTCACCCGAAGCATACACCGATTGTCCAGCGCTCTGCTGCGGCCTGGATATTGTCTGTTGTGCAGCCTGTTTCGCCGCATATGCGGTGTCTCCTCCCAATTCATCCACCGCGGCAATCTCTCTTTGTCCACTGTAATGCGCCTTGTAGAGTGTCTCCTGCGTGAGTGGCTGCCGATTCTTCAACAGGTACAGAATGTCCTTGTTCCCCACCTGCAGCTTCACATCTGTCCCGGCTATCTGCGCCCCGCTACTTGTAAAAACCAGATTCGAGGCGTCTCCCTCCTCGATCTGCGCCTGCGCGAGCACATTTACAAGCGCGTCCTTACGCGCATCTGCACGCATGGAAGTAACCAGCCCTTCTATGTCCGAAAGCGATGCCGAAGCGACATCCACGCCCATCATACGAAGCTTCTTTATCTCCTCGGAAGTAAGGGAACGCGCAATCTCCCGTGCATCTGCACGCGCCTGTTCTTCATCGCTTGTCTCTTCCTGCTGTTCCTGCTTCGCCTTCTCCTGCATGTCCTTGCGGTACTCATTGAAATTATCCATGACCGTCTGCGCATTCGTGTCGACCGAAGAATTCCTGTCGTACTGCACCTGCCCGACCTTCTCGAAGGCATCGAGCTGATCGACCGAAGCAGTCTTCATCTTTGTTCCACTGTAAGCATTTGCACTGTCACTATACGCTTTGATGACATCCTGTGAATTTTTGATATTGATATTCTGCATAAAATGCTCCTTGCATCATTAATTTGTATGATATTATTCCTATCTTGCATCGTTCCGATCCTGCGTTCCGGTTGCCCGAACTGGTTCTCTGTCTTTTATATCGGCACAGTCCGCCCAATCATTAAGAAGCTGCATGGTGTCTGAAGCACAATGTCCAAGACGCAATGCCTGAAGCACAATGTCTGAAACGCAATGTCCAAGACGCAATGCTTGGTGTTTGCATGAAGATTAAATGCAAAAAGCATGGACGGCTCATTATGAACCAACCATGCTTTTTCATTACTATCTCATGCGCATCTGTCACTGCTTACCGGTACAAGCACATGTATAATATTTCATCATTTAATTGAAAAATGGTGTCCCGGGTGCTACCGTCCCATCATAGATCAGACCGGTTTCCGGCAACTTCCCTGCGTTACTATCAACCCGCATATTTGCGACCTGTTCTTTGGATAGTTTCATGTCAGCCGGAAGCTTATCATATGAATCTGAATACCACCAGTTTCTTCCGTAATACGACTTCACTGCATACCAGCCACCTCGTTGCGCATCATATTCATACAGGACATCCTGTGTGACGGTTTTGCCGGATGCATTTGTAAATGTTTTATTCCGGACAAGAATATCCGAAGTCGGATGCTGTGCATAAGTTGCCTTCAGGTCAATACAGTTATTCTTATTGACATATCTTCCGTCCACCCATACATCCTCCATATGGTGGACGCCGTTTCCAACACCTGTATATGCACTCACATACGTATATGCCGTTCCATATCCCCAGCCCTCAGCAGCAACCTTCAGCCAATTGCCTGCGCCAATCTTTTTCTCAAATTCATCTCCGGACAACTGATTCCGATATGTCTGTAACTCATCGGTCGATTGTTTCTCATATTGATGAATTTTCCTTTCCAGTTTATCGAGGGACGAAGAAAATGCGTAATCATTCGCTCCACCGTCAAAGGTAAATAAACTTTCAATATATTTGGACATAACCGGATCCGTATTTCCGTTTCCGGCACCACCATATGATTTCGTTGTTCCGTTCCATGTTACATCGACCAGATAATGCGCCGAGCCTGACGAAACCGTACAATCCGGCTGCAACGCTTTCGCTACATTCGCCATAACGCCCGGAACTCCTACGGATGACAACACCATCGGATGAAGGTATTCCAGGAACATCATCTCATCCGCCGACTGCCACATCGAATAGTGTTCATTCAAAGACAATTCCGGGTATGGAGATGTTGCCAGCAGCGGATACGGGCGATTCGGATCCGGCTTCGATGTGTCAACGATGTTTTTCGGATAGACAGAAAGCCGCCCCAACGCTGAGTTCACACTTTGCAGATTGTCGAACAAGCCTTTTGATTTATCCGTGTAATTGTTAATCAGATAATCGGTCAGACTCTCCACCGATTTGCAGGAAACCTGAACCGGTGTATCCGTATAAACCGGCATTGTTGAATACGACACATTTCCCGAATAAGTGACTTTATAGGCACGATCAGCCTGCTGCAATGTATATGCTCCGCCATCGGAACCCGATTCAGACATCTCGAATATATATCCGCCCTTCACACGTCCGGTTTCTTTATTCTCGTATTTGACATCGAAAAATCTCCGGGTCGTCGGGATAAGATAAGCTCCTTTTCCGGCCTTATACTTACTGTTTTTATCCTCAAAACGAACATAGGAAACATCCGGATTATTCGTCTTCACATAGAAATACTCATTGAAAGGCTCCAGCAGAGGAACGATTTCATATGAATATCTGGTAACATCGTTCTTGTTTGCTCCGGTTGAGCCCGTTGAACCCGATGTTCCGTTTGAACCGGTGCTTCCGTTTGATACCGGATTTTCCGGCAAAGCAATTTCAGGCCGGTTCACAAAACCCGTTCCAACTGTAGATACGATACCTGCAACATTTCCCGGAGCCGCCCCGTTCTTTTGAACAAGAACGATCTGGATTGCCTCTAACCTTTTTGCATATCCGGCCGTTCCAGCAGCTGCTCCATTTCTTGTCCATCCAAGCCAGCCATACGACTGTGCATGTACGCGGTAATAAACATCATAGTGATTGGCAAGTTCTCCAGTAAGGTAAATCTGGATTGCCTCCAGCCGTTTTGCCTGCCCGCTTGTTCCGGACATCTCGCCATTCATTCTCCAGCGGGACTCCCAGCCATAGCTTTGTACATGTGTGCGATACACAATATTTCCCGTATATTGTTGATTGGTAAGTTTTATCTCTATACCTTCCAGGCGTTTTGCACGTCCGCTTGTACCTGCCATCACTCCGTTGTTCTTCCATCCCTGCCAGCCATAGCTTTGTACATGCGTACGATATGTAATGTTGGTCGTCTCCCGACCTCCGACATTCACATCAGAGGCGCCATTGAGCGATACGTAGTTTCTCCCATACCTGCTTACGATACCATTGACATTATTCTGAACCGTTGTTCCCCTTGCGACAACAACAATCTGAATTGCCTCCAACCGCTTAGCAAGCCCTGCTGTTCCGGCTGCCTGTCCATTTTTTGCCCAGGCAAGCCAGCCATATGACTGTGCATGCACACGATAATAAATATCGTAATTCTGTGCATTTGCACCGGTTAACTCAATTTTAATCGCTTCCAGACGCTTTGCTTCGCCCTGTGTTCCGCTCATCTCACCATTCGAAACCCACGGGAGCCAGCCATATGTCTGGCAATGTGTTGTATAACGGACCCCCAGATTATCTCCGGAGACTGTGATCCGGATTCCTTCCAGCCGTTTTGCTTTTCCGCTTGTTCCGGAGGCTTCTCCATCACGCTTCCATGCAGATTCCCAACCAAATGTCTGAACGTGTGATTTGTATTGTACCGAAACCCCTGCGGCTTCCACATTTTGAACCGGGACATATGCAAATACAGACAGCACCATCACGATTGAAAGCACAAGTGCCCATACTCTTCTCTTATTCATAAATAACCCTCCCTTGTCACCACACGCTTACGCGGTATAGATCTTCTCCGTCACCGTATGAGATTCACCCGGTGCAAGCTCCTTGTAACCAGATTCCTCTGCTGGGATTGGCTGGTTTGGTGCATCGATGATCCATGTGCAAGGCTCTGGACAGAAGTATCCTTTGTCTCCATGATCGTTCCATACAACCCAGAATTTGAAGTCCTTACATACTTCATAGCAGATACGCTTGCCTGTTGCAGCATCCGTTGCCACTGCGCCATAGAATGGCTTGCCATCCAGACTTCCTTCCTCTGCAAAGAATACGTCATTGTCAATATCATGCAGCACTGGAACCTGTGAACCAGTCAGATACTGTCTGTCGTGATTTGTCTGTACGAGCATGTCACCTGTCGGAATGCAGGACTTTGAAAGCTCCCACTTCTCGCCAACCGGGATATACAGACGCATATCCAGACCATTTCCATCCTTTGTGAAAGGTCCGTTAATCGTTGTATGGTTGCACATACCATATGGCATCTGCTTGTCAGATGTATTTGTCATTGTAAATGCATACTCCAGACCGTCATCGGACAAAGTAAATGTGAACTCTGCCTTGAAGCTGACTGGGTATGTCTCGAAAAATTCATCGTTCTTGTCATATATGTACTCTGTCTTTGCGATTGCCTTCTTGCCGTCCACGGCTGCACTCACAAGTGTATGCTCACGCTTATGCAGGAAACCATGAATATGGTTGCCAAGCGGATCATTCAATGGAAAATGATAGGTTGCATCGCTTACCTTCAGCACGCCATTTGCAAGGCGGTTTGGAAGATACAGGGTCGGAAGTCCATACACCTCCGGGCTCTTCTTCAGATCCTCAACAGAAAGGGATTCGTCATAACGGAAAATCTCAATGTCATTTTCAACATCCTGCATACGGATGACATTACTGCCTAAAAAAGGTGCCACGATTGCTTTGTACTTTCCTGCTGTCAGTGCAACTGCCTCTTTCCCTTTATAATCAATAATCTCTGCGGAATAACTCATTGTTTTTTCCTCCTTTTCAAGACTGCACCTTTCGTGCAGTTTCACTCAAAAAATTTCATTTCAAATCACATAAAATAATAGCACATCGACCATACTATGTCTAGGAAAAAAGAACACAAGACATGCTTTTTGCGTATGATATGGATAGGCACGCATGCAACCGATTATTCACAAGTCTTTTCGAGTTTTACCATCCATTTCTCCCCCTTGCTAAGATACCACCCGCGCGGTTGCATTTTTATAAAAAGGGACCGATTTGTTTCGGTCCCTGTAATTTATTATCTGTACTTTTATAATTTGAATTTGATCTGCACTGGCTCCTTCAACGACTGTCCGCCTCTCGACTTCACATTTTTTGTGATCGTCAGGAAATAGTATTCGTTCGTCGAATACGGCTCCAGCGGTTCCACCTCGATAATCTCATTTTTCGTATCATAACGGATATAGGATCGCAGCTTCTGGTTCTGCGAATTCGTCACATACATCGTATCCTTGTTCACCGTATGCGGGTCCAGCGGAATATTGAACCGCACGCGCCACACAAAATTCCCCGTCTTAAAACGCAGATCCTGCTTGACCTTGTTCGCAAGCTGTGGTGGAATATCTTCTATATCAATCAAATTTTTTGCCATTTGCAACTCCCTCTGTCGTAATCCAATGCCGCATTTCCAGCATCCATCTTCTGTACTCACTCATGTTTTAGTTTATCACAAAGCGCATGCGCGAACAAGAATTTTGCCGCTGTCTGTCAGAATTTTGTACACGCATTTTCTTTACATCACAGATTTGTAACACTACAATAAAATTGTTACGAATTTGTTATCGTACATTTCAATATATCGTCACATTTTCCATATATTTGAATAGCGTATGCCATATATGGGAACACTGACTGCAAGTACATATTCCGTAGGAGAGCAAATCATGAAACATAGATTTCAGTTTTCCTACAAAAGACAAAAATTACTGACATTTACTTTGGTGGGAAGCAGTCTGCTCGTCTGTCTGATGAGTCAGGCACGCGAATTTCCATCGATCAAATTACCGCAAAAAGAATACAGACTAACCGGAACATCCCTGCAAAGTGTAAAGGAAATCGTTCCTTATTATGATTCCTGCAACACCGTCTACGATGATTCCCTCTATCAGGGCGAGATCGTCGTCACACAGGAAGGCACCGCTGGCAAGCAGGAAACAACTGCTTTGATCACCTATTTAAATGGACACGCTGTGTCCGAGGAGATCATCGATTCCCGCGTCATCACGCCCGCGATTGCCCGCGAGGTACATGTCGGAACAAAGGAGCGACCGGACTTTCTGATTCCGGTCGATGATTACGTCATCACTTCTTACGTCGGTCCGCGCTGGGGCAGAACGCACAACGGAATCGACCTCGCGGTCAATGTCGGCACGCCTGTCAAGAGCAGCACCGCCGGAACCGTCATACAATCCGGTTGGAACGGCGGCTACGGCATCAGTGTCTATGTGGACTGCGGCGATGGCATGGTCATCCGTTACGGACATCTGTCTGAAACTTCTGTCGAAGTCGGACAGACGGTCGCACAAGGCGATCTGCTCGGACTCTCCGGCAACACCGGAAACAGCACCGGACCACATCTGCATTTTGAAATGCGGGTGAATGATGAGGTTGTTGATCCATTGGAATACGTGAAGCTACAATAAAATAGCTGGGGGTATTTGATTGGAATAATTTAATTTTTACATTTGGGTGGGGCGGAAATTTTCATAAGAAGATATGTAACAGGATTTCCAATCACTGCTTGTCCCAACACACACCCAAGTGTATTATCAAAGATATCATCAAATTCAAACAAGCCCCGGCACAGCCAAAGCTGCAATCCTTCAATACTTGTAGAAATCAGAATTCCAGTAACCAACGCCAGCCAAATACCTCGTTTCCGTCCACTCGCAAGCGGCAGCAATGCACCAATCGGAACAAACAACGCAATATTCAGCAGAATCTCCCAAAACAAGCTATGTGTATATCCCTCTTCAAAGGCATGATACACTACCTTCCACGACCAGAACCATTCATACTCCGCCTGCCTTGTCCCTGGCTGCCGCATAAACACAGTCGAACCAAATACAAGCATCAGATATGTCACAAGCAATAACACAGAAACTGCCTGCACCCAACGAATATGCCTGCGTAGCACTTGTATCAATAAAATGGCTGTTACTCCTATCAAAACCGAGAAAAATACAACCGCTTCAAACGCGGTCCACTCTGGATAATATTTTATAAATATCTGATTGAGATCCATATGTTTCCCCTTTCCTTGTGTAGTATAGCACAAGTTTTTATCCTCAGATATAACCTGTATTTTTTATCAAAATTACAAAAATCGGACTTGACGATTCTGCATGAAATATAGCAGAAAATGCGCGAAAGTGAAAAAGTATGCTCTCCAGCGCGTCAATTGTGCCACCCCCCTTGTTTTTTCTTCCACTTATGTTACGATAAATGTGTTCAAAGCAAACACCTTTGGACATCTTGGGGAGAGGATGAGTTGCTGATGTTCGGAAGCAGCTCAGATGTGTGTTTTATATAGAAATACCGTGTGGATTGGGGAATCCACACGGTATTTTGCGTTACTGTTTTAATTTGATGTGTCTTGATCTATAACTTAGTCAAATATTATTCTGACAAACCTTTATAATAATCAATTACGTTTACAAACGGAATAACAACTTTTCCGCTGTCAAAAATATTAGATGTTATCGATTCTATTTTTCCTCTTGCAATGCTAATCAGAGCTGCAGCTCCATTTATGATTACAAGCTGTTTAAAATCTTCTTCCTCAGTATTTTTTTCTGATAGGAATGCTCCTTCTAAAGATAGTTCTAATTTAAAATTTCGATCTTCTGCCTGCTCTATCTCTACTTCAAAATCTATAGCCATTTGCGAAAAAAGGCCTTCGTCAATATTTTCAAAACTAGGCTCATTAATATTAAGACCAAAACTTCTTTTTGCCTCTTTTTGAACATTCACTATGTTATTTTCAACAGAAATCTCTTTAATCGTTGTACCAACTAACTTTATTCCTGTTGCAATTCGATTTAACTCCATTATGCAATCGCCCCCTTATCATATACAAGTCGTAAATAACCATTATCCCGTCTTTTCTTTCCTACCTTTTCGCTCTCCCATTCCACAATATTATAATCAGATTTTACACATGGTTTATCCAAACTAACAAATAATTTCAAGTTTGTCTTTTGACAAATTTCATTTAATGTTCTTATCGTGAAATTATATTCCCTACTTTCCCACTTAGAAACCATTGCCTGCGTTACGCCCATATATTCAGCAAACTTTTGTTGTGTCATGCCCATGTCAAGTCTGCATCTTTCAATCTGCGCAGAAATCTTTGCTAACTCAACAATCGTTTTTACTTCAGACTTAGAAATACCTTCTGAAACCCAATTTGACTTCTTTGCATTTGCAATCTTTTCTGCAATTCCCATTTTCATATCCTCCATCTATAATCCTATTAAGTTAACTAAACAACCATTTTAGCCTCTTTTGAGCAGTTTCAATCGCTCTCTGATAATCTCCAGCACTTTTCTCTAAAAAGGCCGTAAGCAGTATTATGGTATCATCTTCAATCGTATAAAGTACTCTTACATTTTTCCTGGATTCTGGATGTCTAATACTATATAGTTTGTCAAATCCCGTTAACTTTTCAAATTGCGGCAAATCAATCGCTCGATCTTTTTCCTGTTCTAAAACTGCCAGATCTACTCTACTTCAAGTATCCTTAACAACGATTTTGGTGTAATGCCCTGTATATACTTATCTTTGACCTGATAAATATTCGCCAAACATACTACATTTTTCAAATTTAACGGCACATCAATTTTTATATCCGACAAATGAAGTAAAAACTCTTGGCGGTCAATTCTGAAGAACGCTTTCGCAGCCTCTTTATTTTCATCAAAATATGCTAATATCTCTTGCATATCGTCCACATCTGTTATGCGTATTCGAAACACATTCTTCAACATAGGAATCCACTTTGCATTCTTATAATCCTTATACGCCATCTGTTCGAACAAACTTGAGATTGCCCAATCACAATTTTCCAATGTCGCAAGAATTCCATTTAACGTTCTGCTCTGATCCTCAAAATCATCCCATTCGTCCAAACACTTATATCTAAAATCATGTTCTATTTCATGCCATCCCTCCGAAAAAATGGTTCTTATCTGAATCTCAAACGTAGCATCTATCGGATACTCCCATACTCTTGTATCGAAACGGTTCTTCACATCCTCTGGCAGCCAACAGACATAATTAATTCTCTGCGCTTTAAACTTCTCTGCATCTTGATCGTCTTTAGATTTATTATCTACGCTGAAATGCTGCTGTATCAACTTCTCGCACAACGCAATATCACTTTTAAAATACAAAACAATTCGAATTCCCACTAAGTCCTGAAGCTTATACCCCGCTACTTCATTCTGTCTGCGATTCTCTAATTTCTCTATGATTGAATTTGACTTTTTTATACGCATAAACACCTTATAGAATAATCCACATTTATCCAAATAATTACGTAGTTCCACTTCAAGAGGTCTTATAATCGATACAGAAATCCTGTCAATATCCTTTTTCAATTCTTCACATGTATAATTTTTCATTATTGCATCCCCAAAATTTCTTTAATCTCCTTAATCTTATCTTTATTCAGGTACCAATAATGTCCCTCTTTAAAAATAAGATCTTTTCTTTTCAAACTTTCCAACGCATTTTCAGTCCCTGTTCTTTCTTCCGCACTATGCGTCCGCATCAGCAACATCTCCGGTAACTTACCCTTGGAATATCGTTCACCTTTTCCCCAATACCTACTTAACACGGTCTTTTCATAATCCTCATCATAACAGATTTCATCCTCATATGAGGCCAACTCCGCAAACTCATCATGTCCGCTGCAACCAGCAAATACCAATTGACAATTTTCCGTAGTATCCCGCTCCACCATGATATCGTAGAACTTACAATCGTAAAACTGGCAACTGACAAAAGCACTTGTCATTATAATGCACTCCTTGAAGGTACAATTTCGAAAGGTACAATTTCGAAATTTGTATGTGCCATCAAAGAAAACATCCTGATTAAAAATTCTATTTGAATAATAATGCCGTTCATAATCTCTTTTAATCGTACACGCAAGCTTTAACTCAATTTCCAATTGCTGTTCATAATTCAATCGCGTAATATACGGCATAACCAATTCTAAAAGTCTATCCCTCTTCTCCTCTGAGCGGCTAGCATATGCCGTACATGCTATTTCCACATACTTACCATCCATCTTTTCCAAAATAGATGGATTCTTTACTATATCATCACCAATTAAAATTCCAAAAATAAAATCATTAATAAAACCAATCTCATTCTTTCGTGGAGAAACACGATTCAGAAGGGCATGCCCTGCAAGTTTTGTTGCAAACTCTTCTTCTGTCGGTCGTTCCTCAATAGAAATATACCTCTCACGATACGTCTTGAACTTATCATGAATAATATCTATAAACAAATCACGGATAAAGGATATTTCTTCCGAAACTATATCGAAATCTATAAACTCATACGCAAGCTGTTCCATAATCTGGTACTGCTCATCGACAGACAATTGCAGAGCCTGACGTTCTCGTTCTCGTTCAAGCAGGGACTCAAAATAATAATCAATCACCCGTTCAACGTCACTACAGATTTCCTTAAATTTCTCATCATCCATACTTCGCATAAAAGCAAGCAAAATTGGATTGACAATGCTTGCAAACGGAATCCGCTGCTTTTCCAAATAATTTGCTTTATCATAACCGATCCAATCTTTAATTGTCGGTTCTTCAATTGAAACTCTGGTTATATTACAAAAAGGAAGATGCTTTTTAGCCCATTCTTCAAATATATCCCCTGTAAAAATTGCACTTTTTCTAGAAGTCAAAACAATTTTAGTAGAACATCCTTCCAAATACAACTCCGCAATTGTATCCAACATCGTTTTCGAATCATCGTCTGCAACACTGTCATCATATCCCATATCCTTGTTTGATCGTGAAATCAGCTCATCAAAACCATCTATTACCAACGGAACGTTACCATTACGAATCTCTGCAATAACCAAATCCGAAGATAATGTAGTAAATTTCCGATCAATCTCATCTAACAAAACATACCGAAACAACGCCGCCTTTCTATTTTTTGACAACTCAGTAAAAATTGGTGCATAATCCTTATCTCTCTCCGCAATCTCTTTTACAATTTCATACGAAGTACACGTCTTTCCATAACCAGCTGCCGCCTCTAATATGATCAACTGCGGACCATCTTCTTGTAACTGCGCCAATATATTACTGGACAATTTCCCATCTCCAGTCGAATTATCCCAGGTATATGTCGGCTGTACATATTCATATCGGGCACCGAACAATTTTTTAGACTGTAATTCACAAAAATTATTATAGTCCTGCATGAGACGCTTATGTATATTATCAACATCAAAAAAGCCTTTGAATAATAACTTCTGCGTTTCTTCACACGATACATAATCTATAATTCTGACGGAATACCCTAATTTTTCATATTCTCGTTTTATTTCATCTACATTTTCATTCTCTTTAAACCGAACAATTTCTACATTATGGAAATATCCATTGCTATATGTAAACACAAGAATACACTCTGTTTCATCTGTCTTCTTAAACCCATATATACTATATAACTGCTCAACTTTTTCTTTTTTACTCATCATACCTCATTTCTCCATCCCCATAATAAAATTCATTCACTCTCATAAATCTATGAAAACAGATTACCATATTCACCAAATCTCGTCAATCTTTTTCCGAATATATGTTCGGTTTTAGACTTAAAAAAATCCGCCGAGAGCATCAAACTCCTGGCGGTTTCAATCTCAGCCTAATCTCTCCTAAATATATCTCTTGTATATACCTTGTCCACCACATCATCCAGACAGGCATCGTATCGGTTCGCGATGATCGCCTGCGACATCTCCTTGAACTGCGCCAGATCATTCACAACCTTGCTGCTAAAGAATGTGCTGCCATCTTCCAAAGTCGGCTCGTACACAATCACGGTTGCCCCCTTCGCCTTGATCCGCTTCATGACACCCTGGATTGAACTCTTCCGGAAATTATCCGAATTACTCTTCATCGTCAAGCGGTAAACACCAACGACAACTTCCTTTTCCTTCGAAGCGTCGTAGTCCGCATTCGGTCCATACGCTCCAGCAATCTCCAGCACCCGGTCCGCAATATAATCCTTCCTCGTCCGATTCGATTCCACAATCGCTTCGATCAGGTTCTCCGGCACATCCTGATAGTTCGCCAACAACTGCTTTGTATCCTTCGGCAGGCAATATCCTCCATAACCAAAACTTGGGTTATTGTAATGTGTGCCGATTCGCGGATCCAAACACACACCATTAATGATCTGCTGCGTATCCAAGCCCTTCATTTCCGCATATGTATCGAGCTCATTGAAATACGATACTCGCAGCGCCAGATATGTATTTGCAAAAAGCTTGACCGCCTCTGCTTCCGTATACCCCATGATCAGCGTGTCAATGTTCTCTTTGATTGCCCCTTCCTGCAACAGCCCCGCAAATGTATGCGCCGCCGCAACCAGTCTCTCATCGTCCATATCCGTACCGACAATGATACGGCTTGGGTATAAATTATCATACAACGCCTTTGATTCCCGCAGAAATTCCGGACTGAAAATAATGTTTTCACAGCAATATTTCTCCCGGATGGATTTCGTATATCCCACCGGAATTGTAGACTTGATTACCATAATTGCAGATGGATTGTACTTCATTACCAATTCTATGACCGATTCTACTGCAGATGTATCGAAGAAATTCTTCTGACTGTCATAATTCGTCGGTGCCGCAATTACAACAAAATCCGCATCCGTATAAGCTACCTCTGCATCCAATGTGGCAGTCAGATTTAACTCTTTCTCTGCCAGATACTTCTCAATATACTCATCCTGAATCGGACTTATGCGATGATTGATCTTCTCCACTTTCTCTGGAATAATATCCACTGCCATCACCTCATGATGCTGCGATAAAAGTGTTGCAATTGATAATCCAACATATCCTGTTCCTGCTACCGCAATCTTCATGTTATCTCTCCCCGCATCTCTTATTTGCTCATTTCTTTTCATAACTTTAATATATATATTTCTTTAATACTCTACCTTGTCCTAACAAACAACTCAAATCTACTAAATTGTCTTTCTTCCAATAATTTCTCTATGTCTTGAAGATTTCTTTTCTCTTTCTTATCCAAAATCTCTTCATCTAAAATTCTCATATTCGAAAAATATTTTTCCTTTGTACTCGCTTCTAATACAAAAATTGCTTCACGTATATATTTTTCCCTTTTTAATGCTCTGCGTTCATTCATCACGCATTGATTTAGAAAATATCTATAGGCTCTTTCGTCATAATTCACACCAAAAACCGGGAATTCTCGCAAACATAATTCTGTAATATAATATGATTCTACACTTCGTTTATTTAGGGGTGCAGTTGCCGAAATACCTTTCGGATTAACTCGATATCCATAAACAATATCTTCAATCACCCTAAATCTAATCTTCTTCCCATACAAAATAAACGAAATTGGCGTATCCTCAAACCAATATCCCTCTGGAAATTGAAATTTTTCTAACAACTCTGCTTTATAAATTTTACCCCATGGAAATCCCGAAAGCTTTGTAGCAGTATGCACATTTTCCTCATGTCCTTTCAAACAATAATTCTTACTAAATTCAGTATCTGTATACCAAGCCCCTTGAACAATATCCATATCAAAAAAATTTTTATCGTTTTTTGCTGTTCTCAATAATATATCTATAGCTCCATCTATTAGGATGTCATCTGAATCAAGAAAAGCAATATATCTACCCTTTAAAATTTTTATACCTGCATTACGCGCCCCTGAAAATCCTTTATTCTCTTGTGAAATTATTTCCATACAATTTTCATTCTTCTTATAGTATTCCTCAATAATCTCTAGTGTACGATCTGTCGAACCATCATTTACAACTGTCACAAGATATGAAAAAGAAGTTTCTTGTTGCAAAACAGATTCCAAACAATCAGCTATGTATGCTTCTGCATTATATGCCGGTATCACAATCTGTAAATCATACTCTGGTTTTAATTCATTATTACCAATGCATGTTGTTGCAGGATCTGGCGAATAAGCGTTTAATGTGTTATACGCATCAACCTCATCTATATTTGATATGCTACGAAAAAAGAATAGACATTTTCTCAAAATAATTTTAATAATTTTTTTTAAATCAATAATCATCATTAAAACAATACATTTTCCTTTACTAATATATTCAATAACCCATTTTACTTTTAATAAATCATTCCATCTTGTCTTTCTCCAAAGCGACTCTTGAAATCTTAAGTTCTTTCCTTGCAACTTGAATCGGCACAAACGATTTTAATATCATTTTTATTTTTTCTTTTATATTTACCCTAGAAAACAACACTACCTTTACGATATTTTTCCTCAAATATGCTTTACATTCTTTTAATAATTTTTTATTTTGATTGCACGAATCAGTAGCAACTATCAAATAAAGTACAAAATAATAATTTTTCCAGATATGCCAATCCACCGCGTTCATAAATGCTTTTGACTTAATTATTGACACATCCTTAATGTATTTAATATTTCTCAATGCATTAGTTCCCATAATAACATTATGATGTGTCAGTCCACTTCCCGTATTATTTAACCGGTAATTGTATATTTTTTTATGCCCTAATGCTACTCCATTTGAATATTGCGCCGCCATGCATCCAAAATACAATCCTTCCCCTGACCATGGCACTGAAAATGTAAGATTATTTTTTTTTAACATTTTCATGCTATAAAGTTTGTTCCAAGGTCCAATCGGAAATCTAGGATATATTATTTCAGTAGCAGCTTTTTCGCTCGTCCAAAATTCTGTTTTATCATCATTTATTTGAACCCTATCTCGAGTAGTAAAAACATGATCCGTCATTGCCATATCAACATCATATTTTCTTATTAATCTATATAAATACTCAACATAATCCTCCTCAAGCCAATCATCGCCATCAATAATTGTTACATACTCACCTGTTGCTACTGCTAATCCCGCATTTCTCGCATCGCATGTACCACCATTTTTTTTATGAATAACTCTTATCCTATTATCCCTGTTCGCATAGTAATCACAAATTTCTGGGCATTTGTCAGGAGATCCATCATCTACTAATATGATTTCTATGTCTTTATATGTTTGATTAATAATTGACTCTATATTTTTCTTAAGGAATTTTTCAGAATTATATATAGCAACAATAACAGACACTTTCATAATTTCATTTATCCTTTCTGCCTAATTTTTTTATTATATATTTTAAATCTGTAAAATATAAAAGTAACAATAAAATAAATAAAACAAATTGTAATTCTAATAAAATAATTGAGTTTCTAATAAACAATAAGAGCACTGATTGTGCCATCAGCACAATATAAGAAATAATATCTCTTCCAATTTTTATTTTAAACTTAATATATTTTTTTGCGTAATAATATCTAATAGCCCATACCTCAATATAACAAATCGTTGTAGCAATAGCTGCACCAAGAGGTCCCATTAAAGGAGTCATAATCAAATTACACAAAACATTTGTTATTGCACTTGTAACCGTCGATTTTGCATATACTTTTGTATCTTTTACTGCTGAAAATATTCCTCCAAAAAAACCAGCAAGTGCACCAAATAGCACAGCTATAGTTAACCAAGGAACAAATTTCCATGCAACATAATAATCTTTTGCATATAGAAATGATGCCAATAATTTATCAAAAAGAATTATTCCTGAACAAGCAATCGTCATAAAACAATTATACATTCCATATGTAGTGGCAAAAAAGCCATTTTTATCTTCGCTATCATAATCTTTTACCGCTGACAAAGTCCATGCCTGATTAAAGATACTTTGAAATACATTTAATATAGAAGGAATTTTTGAAGCAACAGAATATATTCCATTTTGTCCAAGTCCACAGAAAAATATCACTATATATCTATCTGACGCATTATTCACCCACCATGCCAGATTATTTGCAATCAACGGTCTAGAATACTTCAACATTTCATTTTGATGTTCTTTATAATTTCCATGTATATGTATATGGCGAATTATTCTATCCGCAATTATCAAATAACAACATTGTACACCTGGTCCAATAATATTTGCCCAAAAATAGCCACTTAATCCTAATTTCAATTTAATCAAAAATATTATATTAAGTAAAATAGTAACAGCAGATGAAATAACACTTGATATTGATAATTGCGCAATACTATCTATGCCTCTTGTATAAGCAATAATCATTCCTGATAAAGTTTGTACTCCAAACATAGTAATAAAGTAAAATCCGTATTGATTGAGAAAATCTGACAGTAACAAATATTTATTAATTATAATAACTGATGATATAATCAAACAACTTATTATAAAAAATTTGGTTGCAACTGTAACAATAGCATCTCTATCATATTCTTTTTCTAAAGAAAATCTGACTACAGCATCTTGAATATTAAGTGTTAATATTGGTATTAGTACACTAATCGTCGTGTATAATAAATCATATGTACCATAATCTGATGTACTTAGCACATTGGTATACAATGGAACTAAAAAAAAACTAAGTAATTTAGTTGCAAAATTACTTAAAGTAAGTAATCCTATATTTTTTAAAAGATATCTATATTTTTTCATCTTGTATTCTCATAATTTCTACTTTTAAATATTTTTTTGATTCATTCGTCAGTTGTTCTAAATAAGCATTTACTTTTTCAAAATCTATGTTTTTTAAGTTGCTAACATCTCTACTATTATATTTTAATAATCTATCATAAAGATTTAATTCTATTAATAAATCAGTTATTCTTGAATTTTGCGAATCTCTTTTACTTGGTTCAAATCTTTCAAACACATAAAACTGCTTTTTGAATATTATAGAAAACATAGTTGCATGGAAGGAATCTGTCAAAATATATTCCGCATTACTTATTATACTTAAAAATTCCATAGGTCCTATATCCATTTTTTTGTTTCCCCTCATCCACTTAGAATGTATGGTCATGGGGATTATCTGAAGAGCAAGATTATTTTTTTGGGCAAATTTTCTAGAAGCAGCCCAATAATTCTTATTATCACTTAGAAAATAACATACCACATATCTCTTCTTAAATGAAAATGAATTTTTTTTAATTATACTTTTCCATTGATCTTCTTCTAGTAAACAAACAGGATCAATCACATGAATTGCATTAATATTAAATTTATCTTTAAGTTCCCTTTGTAATGATTTTTCTCTGACTGCAACCCGACTGAATTTTCTTATACTGTCTTCATATGTTCCACAAAGCATATCTGGAATAGATTCTACCCCTATGCTAGACCCGTATGATATTTTAGGCGTATGTATCTCGTCAAAATTCGCAAAATAAAAATCACTATACCAATTAGGATTCCATATCTGATCACTTCCACATATTATCAAATCTAAATTATTGCAATAATCTATAAACTCCTTTTTTGTTTTTAACCCCCCAGCAATATTACATCTTGACTCATAAAAATTATGATATCTTTGTTTTTTTTTCTCTATTGAATTTCTATAAACCTTCTCTTCCAAATGATCCGAAAAAAATTTTACTGTTCTTTTTTTCAAATCACGCAAATTAAAAATCCCATCTCTTCCGCCAGAAATAGGATAATCCAATAAATAAACCTCATGACCTAAAGAAGTAACATAATTTGCCAACGAAACCGCCTGTAAAATTGTTCCATAATTTAAAAATTTAAACCATGTTATTATTCCTATTTTCATTTTCTCACCCATTTAAAAAAATTTTTTATTTTTACTAATTTTTGTACTCGATTGTAACCAATGGCATTAATCAGCCATTTAACAAATTTATCTTTTGATGATAGCCACGAGCCTGAAAATTCATGTATAGCATAAGTTTTATGGGTTTTATATATTTTACCATCCACTAAGCTTTTTGCGCAAAAATACTCAAATGGATATACTGTTAGATCTGAAAATTCTTGAATAGTTTTGTTATTATCTAATTTAAATATTTTATTAGTATACTCTGTAATTATTTCAACATTAGTTGTTAAATCAATACTTCCATCTAAATTAATAAATTGACGATCATCATATAATTTTAGAAGTTGACCAATCCATTTATTATTTTTTTCTGCACCAATTACACCTGTATTGAGTTCTAAATCGTTTTGATAACCTATGAAAGCTTTTTTTTCTAACAAATTATCAAAGCTCTTACAAACTAATATATCCGTATCTAAATAAATACCTCCATACTTATATAATATATCTAATCTAGCATAGTCAGAAACAAACGCATATTTTGATTTCTTGTATGCTTGACTAGAATATTTATTCTTATTAACATCATAGTTCTTTTCTGTCCATATTTTAATTTGATATCCTGGATTGTTTTTTCTCCAAGACTCAATATATTTTTTTACATTTTTAGGTATTGCTTTTTGTCCAAACCAAAATGTATGTATAATACAGGGTATCATGTAACTTTCCTTTCCTCTATGCTATGTGGCATTACTTATATTTATTAGCACCATTTCCTAAGAACTATTTTAATTCTCGCTATCTCGTTTATATAGCCTTAAATATTGTTTCATCATATTATTGGAAGAAAATATTTTTGACTCCTTTTTAGCATTTTCGCCTAATTTTTTTCTTAATTCACAATCATTAATAAGTTTAGATAACGCTTTTACAATTTCTCTTACATTGCATTGAATTAAAAGAGCATCATTTTCATTAAGCATGTCTCCGACACCACCAACTCTCGTTGCAATAATTGGTGTTCCCGTCGCCATTGCCTCTATTAATGTCATTGGCATTCCCTCATACAATGACGGTAAAACAAACACATCTGACTGACTTAATATTGGGTATACATTATCCTTTATTCCTTCGAACTTCACACTTTCATAAATTTTTTTCTTTTTTGCTAACTCTATTATTTCTTCTTTTAGTTCTCCATCTCCTACCAAAATCAATTCACTATCTGGTCTATTTTTGTGAAATTCAGCAAATGCATTTATTAATCCCTCATGATTTTTTTGATACATAAATCGACCAATATGAACAATACAAAATTTTTCTTTAATACTATAATTAGTCTTCTCTATACATTTTGTTAAATCAATCCCATTAAATATAATCGGAATTTGTACTAAAGATAATTTATATTCCTTATGAATAGATTGTTGTATATTTTTTGATAATGCTACTGGAATTACATTTCTCTTTTTGAAAAAATTTTTATACAATACCCTATCTACATAACCAGCTTCTTTTTTTGCAATATTATGAACTGTATGTATTATATTTATTTTTGTTTTTTTATTAGCCCACACTACATATTTTAATGAATATAAATGGTTATGTATTATATCTGGTCTTTCAATTTCAATTATCTTTTCTAATCTTTTTATAACCTTATAATCTATTCCTCTTTTTTTATCTAAATAGTAAATTTTAATTCCTGCACTATCAATTTCATTCGTTAAATTAGAAAAATAAGAATATAAACTGACAACAACAACTTCTATATTATTTCTTTTGAGTTCCAATGCTAATGTCTTACACATTACTTCTGCCCCTGCCACACCAAACATTGGTATAACTTGCATTACTTTCATAGCTACTCTCTATATGATAATTAAGTCATTAATTATCACGTATTTCCTTTCCTTTTTATAGATCTCTAGTATAATAAACCTCTTCTCTCCGTAACTATAATTTATAAAAAATATATGGAACAATAAATGAATCTTTAAGTGTATATATCATCATCCCAAACATCATTAAATAAATAATGCACGTTATTATTGTATTTGTATCAATGCTTACAATTAAAAATTTTTCTTCCCTAACTTGTGAGTTCTTCTTTCCATATAGTGTTACAATATTAGGTAATAAAACAATTATAGCAATATAAAAAATTTCCACAGCTCTTGCAAATCCATCATTATTCATTCCTAAAATTTCAATTGGAATTGCACATAAAAAAGACCACATAAATATATTTAATTCTTTTTCTTTAAAAATTTCAAAATCAATAAATAAAATTATAATAATCGAAATAGCGAACATTAAAATAATTTGATTATTTATCTTAAATGTTATATTTATATATGTACTTTTTCCAATCTTTGCTAAAACAAAGGCAATAACTTTTTCATATATTAAATTAGAAAAAATTACAAATATTGCACATATGCCAACATATCTTATCATTTTGTTTTTATTTATTTGAACTCTTGATAAAAAATAAATAATACAAAATAAAATAGCAATTCTGTGCATTGTAAACGCTAAAAAGACAAGTAATAAAAATTTTTTTGTTTTTCCTTCAATAGCACAATCAAATGCAAATAGAAGAATTGCAACAGCTAAGGTTTGTCTTAAAATTCCAAAAGAATATTCATACATTCCTAATCCCAAAAATAACGAAAAACTAAGCCATTCATTTAACGAATACTTTGAAATGAATTTAGTAACTGATATAATTATAAAAGCTGAACATACAACCAAAAAGCCATGAAAAGAAAGTCCAATTTTTGAACATATCCAATTAAAAACACAATATCCACTCTCATAAGCATATGGATATACTAAATCTGCAACATTAAATAAATGCAAACGTTTAATTAACTCCCCAAAGGATAGACTTGATATAAATTGATATCCACCACTATAGTTACTCAAATCCGCACCTAAAGTGATGTCTCGGAAAGCTAAAATTAAAAAAAGTTGTATTCCATTAAGTGTAGCTCCTAATTGCTTGTTTTTTCCTCTTAATAATCCAAATATTGGAATCATAGCCATACTTAATACATATATTCCCATTTCTTATCTCCTAAAATGTCACGTTTAAAAAACACCTGGCATATTCTCGTCGCCCTCCAAAAAACGGCATACAACATTTTCTGATGTAAATTCTTTTGCCTTACTTAGGCAATTCTTTTTTAAGCCATTTATTTTTTCTGGATTTTCAGCAATATAATTTAACACTTCTATTAACGCATTAAGATCCCCAAACTTATATCCATACCCAACTATTCCATCTTCTATAACATCTTCAAAACTTTGCCATTTTGAACTAATAACCGGCACTCCCGACGCATATGCATCTATAATAGTTCCTGGAACTCCCTCTGTAAAAAAAAGTGTTGGAAATATTAATGCGAAATAATCTTTCAATATATATGTACTTTTATCATAAGACACTACGCCTTGATATTTTATATATTGCGGAAATTTTTCTTCCATTTTTTTAAATTGAACTAAATATTCTGGTTCAATTTGACCATAAATATCCAAACAAAAAACATTTCCAGAAAATCTAGTATTAATTATATTAACCGCTTTGATTATATCCTCTATACCTTTTTCTTTCATGACACGAGAAAATGTACATATTTTAAATGGTTTAATCCTAGAATATACTAGTTTATTTTCATCCAAAATATCCAATTTCTTACAATTTGGCAATATATATACATTATGAAATCCTTGCATTTCCATCAATTTTTTCATTGTTCTTGTTTCAACATATATACCATCAAAACACAACAGCGCTTTTTTTAAATATTTTTTTTGTTTTACATATTCAGGCAACCATCCCCCAATAACAATATAATGCAATCTTCTATGAAATAATTTATTTAGAACCGCAAGCATCGGAGAAAAAATAATAACGCCATTATGTGCCGGCAAAATAATAATATTTTCACAATTAATCATCATTTTGAAAATTTTAAATATTAAAACAATTAACTTTTTTTTCGCTTGATGTGTATCTATACAAACCACATCATCAGTTCCTACCTGTTTTTTTATTTCTTTCGTGATAATCTTTGTTTTTACAGTCTGCCCATTCGCAAGATTTTTTTTAAATCCAAAATGTCCTATAATTCCTATTTTTTTCATATAATACTCTCTATTTTTCTTTAAAATATACATTTCATAATTGCATTATTTCTAGCAAGCCAACCATATCCAACAGGCTATTTTTACAATCATAAAAACTCAAATGAAGAAGAATCAAAATATTACCAATGCATATCCTCTTTACTACTTCACATATTTTCTTTTTTTATAAAAACCAAAAAGCATATTTCTACACGTATTAAATATGCTCATCATTATGTTACTTTTCTCCGCCTCACGAAACAATTTATAATGCCATCCAATCATTGTTAGTATACTATGTGAACTTACGCTTCCTTCTCTACCTTTTCGATATATAGCAAGACACTCATTCAAAAGATAACAATCAGCCTTTTTACATACCTTCAACCACATTGCATAATCATTATTTTTCTTGATATCTGCGATCTGAATTAATCCTATTCTACTTGCATCATACATTACTGTAAGACATCCTGGCCAACAATAATTATACATTCCATTTTTTGTGATTTTTTTAGGTCCAGAAACTAATATTCCAGTATCTTTCCCTTTCTCATCCATCTCTCTATATTGTGTATATGAAAAAAAATATCCATTTCGTTTCATATACGAAATTTGTTTTTCTAGTTTATTAGGCATCCACAAATCGTCAGAATCTAAAAAGGCAATCCATTGTCCCCTTGCTTCTTTTAAAGCTCTATTCCTAGACATTGCGGCACCACTATTTTCATTATTATAATATACATGTATTCTTACATCTTTGATTTTTGATAATATTTCAAATGTTTCATCTGTCGAACAATCATCAACAATGATTAATTCCCAATTTGTATATGTTTGATTTAATACAGATTGTATTGATTCTTCTATATAAGAAGCTGTATTATATGATGGCATGATAATGGACACCAATCCATCTATGTATCGCTCTCCGTTTTTCTTACTAAGAATATTCTTGGCATTCAACTGTATTTCATTATACATATTCTTCTCAACTTTTCCACTTCTCAACAAATAATCCCCATAATCCTCAGCCGTAGCCATATCTTCTTGTGTTATTCCTTCTTGTTTTATAAACGCTTTTTTTACCGTATCAACAACTATTTTTATATCATTAATGAAACTCACATTTTCTATATATTTTAAATCCCATCCAAGTTTGTCCTCCCAAGAAATGGCATTTCTTCCATTTACCTGAGCCAATCCAGATAAACCTGGTTTCGCCGTATGACGCATACGCTGTTCTTTTGTCATAAAAACCATATCTCGTACCAACTGCGGTCTTGGCCCAATGACACTCATCGTACCATTTAAAATATTAAATGCTTCTGGTAATTCATCCAGTGATGTAGACCGTAACCATTTTCCAAATTTTGTAAGCCGGACTTCATCAGGCAAAAGATTTCCGTCTTTGTCTTTTTCATCTGTCATGGTTCGGAACTTGTACATTTTAAATACTGTTTCCTTTCCATCCTTGCCAATCAACCCTGGACGATCCTGTGTAAAAAGTACTGGTGACCCTAACTTTAATTTAACCAGTAGCGCAATTACTAAATAAATAGGACTAAACATAACAATCGCTCCAAGTGCACATATAATATCTAATATACGTTTAATGTATTTTTCATAAAATCCCATTTTTCTTGACGGAATTTTATCTATTGCCTCTGCGACATACGTCGTTTTCTTTACTTTACCGCAAATTTTGTTAACTATGCAGGCAATTACAGTTGTGATTATAGCTCCAATAGCAATTTTTTTCTTATTAGTCATGGCCTTTTTCCCTAACAATTTCTACTCAAAACACTTTTTCACAATCTCAATCACGATATCCTGCTGCTCCGCAGTCATATTGATATCACTCGGCAGACACAATCCTCGTTCAAAGATATCCATACCGACATCTGCTACACCGCCAGCAATATACGCATTACTTCTTGCTCTTCCATTCCCATCCTTTGTGATGAATGGATTCAGTCTGTAGATTGGCTGCATATGCATCGGTTTCCATACAGGACGCCCCTCAGCATTATACTTTGCCATTGTCTCTAAGATTTCAGTCGGGCAGCTCTTTCCTGCTTCAGGTGCATACATTGCTTCCTTCTCAGATCTTACCTGCTTGCACATTGCATCCTCATCGATGATCATACAGCTAAGCCAGAAGTTTGGCTCCATCTCGCCTTCGATATATGGATTCATCTGAACCGGAAGATCTTTGAAACCCTCTTTATATCGCTCGTAGATTGCTTTCTTTCTCGCGATATGCTCCTCCAGATGCTCATACTGACCTCTGACAATACCTGCAATGATATTACTCATACGATAGTTATATCCGAGTTCTTCGTGCTGATACCAAGGTGCCGCCTCTCTCGCCTGCGTCGACCACTTTCTAACTTTATCCGCAGTTTCCTTGCTGTCTGTCAGAAGCGCACCGCCGCTACTGCCTGTTATAATCTTATTTCCATTAAAACTTACAATCGCATGTTTACCAAATGTTCCTGTTTTCTTCCCCTTGTAAGTTGCTCCCATGGATTCCGCTGCATCTTCGATCAGGATTGCACCATGTGCATCACAGATTGCTTTGATTTCATCCAGTTTTGCCGGTGTTCCATACAAGTTCACAAGTACAACCAATTTTACTTCCGGATAGATCTCAAATGCTTTCGTAAGTGCTTCCGGATCCATATTCCATGTATCATACTCTGTGTCGATAAATACCGGCTCGCCGCCCTCGTAGACAACCGGATTTACGGTTGCATCAAAAGTTACATCCGAGCAGAATACCTTATGTCCTGCCAACGTGCCTTCGCCTACTTTCGGCTTTCCGTATAATTCCTCACCAGCTAATTTCATAGCAAGATGCAAAGCCGCTGTACCTGCCGAAAGCGCAACTGCCTGATCGACACCAATGTATTCCGCTGTGATTCGTTCTACTTCATTTACATTCTCTCCGGCTGTTGTGATCCAGTTCAGTTCGAATGCACGATTTACATATTTCTGTTCCTCTCCGTGCATCGTAGGGCTTGCAAGCCATACCTTTGATGCAAATGGTTTCATATCTCCGTTATCTTTAAACATGTTTCCGGTCTCCCTTCTCTATATTTATGCATACAAAAAAGCCTTAGATTTCTCTAAGACTCTTTGTTTTTATTTATTCCGCATACAGCTCTTCCAGCGTAACCAGCGTTACTTCACCTTCCGCAGCTACCTTCTGCAGCCCTTCGGTAAATCCACCCTTGGAGAATATATAATAATCATATTTTTTCCCTTTGCCGAAGACTTCTGCATACTCCCGCAGCAGCTCCAGCTCATCAACACCGATCTTCTCATTTCGGTATTTGCAGGATCCTATGATGTATTCGTCCCCGGTGGATGGAACACCCACGATATCTATTTGCACCTGTTTTTTCTTCACAGAATCCGTGCCCCACCACTGTCCGACTTCGGCAAGCGGAATTGGGAGCTGCTTCGCGTAATATAACAGGTATTCCCGGCACATCTGCTCATATATTAAGCCCATATAATGTGGAATATGCTGCTGCACTGCCACCTCATATATATCCTCGATACGCCCGGAATCAATCGCATTGATATTCGCCGGTACGAACCGATACCAGAACCGGAAGAAATTATCCGCCAGCATATAAATCGTCTTTTTTCCCGGCTTCTCCGTGATTGGTGTTTCCTTCCTGACGATTCCAAGCTCCATCAAAGTCTTCAGATAATTCATGCAGGTGCTACTGGTCTCTCCGACCTTCGATACAATCTCATTCAATCTCGACGCGCCCTCCGCAATCGCTTTGATGATGGCATTATAGAAAGCCGGCTCACGAAGCTCCTGCTTTAACAGATTCGCCGGTTCCTCATACAGATATCCGGAACGATCGAACAGATTCGTCCGAAGAGCTTCCTGTACGTCCTTTTTCACATTCAATTTGTTGATATAGTGCGGTACCCCGCCGGTTATACCATAGATAAGCGCATTGTCCTCCAATGACAGCTCCGGATGAAAAACCGCCGTATCTCTATAATCCAGAGGCTCTATCTTAAACTGACAGGTCCTCCTTCCATACAATGGGCTTTCCTGTCCCAACACCTGATGCTCCATGAAGCTCATCGAAGACCCGCACAAAACGAGAAATAACTTCGTATCACTCCATCTATGGTCAATCAGATGCTGCAGCATGGCTGACATCGCAGGCTTCGCTTTCGCAAGATACGGATATTCATCAATCACAAATATAAGCCTTTGCTTCTGCGCCAACGCGGTAATCTCTGCAAGAGCCGCATCGTAATCACGAAACACCGGAGCGCTCTCCATCTCCGGATGCTCATAGCTCATAATCGCCTTGGAGAGCGATTCGAGATTTTCTTTTTCTGTTGTATTTAATGCAGAATAAAAGATGGTTGGCTTTCCCTTGCAAAACTCATTGATCAATGCGGTTTTTCCAACCCGACGGCGCCCATAGATGATTGCACATTCAAAATCCGCATCTTCATATCGCGCATTCAGCTTTTTCAATTCCTGTTCTCTACAATAAAAATGGCTCATACGATCTCCCATTTCAAATATAATCTAAATAAAGTTAATCGTGTTTAACTTTATTTAGATTATATTTGAAAATGATTTATACGTCAAGACCAATTCTAATAGCTTTTTTCACGCTTTCTCCACGATTTCCAGTCCGACTTTCATCTCGGATACCCGGTTGAAAAGCTCGACTTCCAGGATTGCCATACGCTTGTGACGATCAATCCGTTTAATCTTTCCTTCCATGCCGACCAGCGGACCTTCTTTTACGACGATCTGATCTCCTTCGATTACACCGATAGAGACAGCCACATTCGTTGTATCTCCGGTCATCCTGCGCAGGAAACGTTCTTCCTGTTCATAGAGTGGGAAGAATTCCTCACCACTTCTTAATACCTTTGCATGCTCTGTTGCGCCTCGGAGTGCCTGTCGTACAGGTTCCACCTGCGCTTCTTCCAGGTCGATCAGCAGATACCCCGGGAAAAGCTTTTCTTTCCGCATCTGCCACTCTCCGCGGAACTTCTGCTTACGCTCCCGCGTGAGGATGTGAATTGCTTTGCAATTATCTCTTCCGATCTGCGCGTAGAGTTCGTCGCGTACGATTTCCTCCTTGCCGGTCAAGGTCCAAATTACGTAATACATAAAGGGTTCCTCCAAAAAGGGTATGCTTCGCCATCCGGGAAAGTTTCTTTATTTTTCATCCCCGATTCGTATCTTCTGTATGGCATCACCGATTCTGCAACGCGCACGCGGCGACGATTGCTTCTTCTGTGAATATGCGAGTATCCGCAGACATAATCTGCGGATAGATATAGTTACTCTGTCTGCTTACCAATATACGTTGGTACGAGCTGTTTTACAAGCGAATAGATGCGTGCCTCGTTGTTATCATTTGCCTCATGCTGCAACACCTGCAGACCATCGAGGAACTCCTGATACTCGAAATCCATCGGCTTTGCGATATGGATTAGCTTGTTCTCTGTTCGCTTCAAACCTTCCTCCGCCATGAGCTTTTCCTCATAGAGTTTCTCACCCGGACGAAGTCCAGTATATTCAATCTTGATATCAACATCCGGCACATGCCCGGACATCTTGATCAAGTTTCTGGCTAATGTATCAATCTTCACACTTTCTCCCATATCCAGTACGAAGATCTCTCCTCCCCTGGCAAATGCGCCTGCCTGTAACACCAGACTGACTGCCTCAGGAATCGTCATAAAGTACCGGATGATATCCGGATGGGTAACGGTCACAGGTCCGCCATGCGCGATCTGCTTCTGGAACAGCGGGATAACCGAACCATTACTGCCAAGTACATTTCCAAAACGAACCGCTACAAACTCGGTTCTGTGTTCCTCTGTCGTAGCTGCCGCCTCCTGAAAATCAAGTTCGTCGCCATCTTCATTATGACCGCTATACTCAATGAAATGATAGGCTCCCTGCCGTTGTACCATGTCCATCGACTGCACGATCTTCTCACACATACGCTTGCTCGCACCCATGACATTTGTCGGATTGACTGCTTTATCTGTACTGATCAGCACAAAACGGTCGCAGTGATTTCGGATTGCCGCAAGGGCTGTCTTATAAGTACCAAATACGTTGTTTTTGATCGCCTCGCAAGGACTTCCTTCCATAAGAGGTACATGCTTGTGCGCAGCTGCATGATAGACAATCTGTGGCTTATAATCTTCAAACACCTTCTCGATTCTGCGGCTGTCACGCACCGATCCAATCAGTACGGTCAGATTCAGTTTCGGGAAGTTATGTCGTAATTCCTGTTCAATCTCATATGCGTTGTTCTCATATACATCAAAGATGATAAGTCGTTCCGGACGGCTTGCCGCGATCTGTCTGCAAAGCTCACTTCCGATTGATCCGCCTCCACCGGTTACCAGCACACGTTTGCCCTCGATATAGCCGGTTACACTGGCAAGATCTGTCTTGATCGGTTCTCTTCCGAGCAGATCTTCCATAGAGATCGGCCGGAGCTTACTCAGCTTCACATCACCATCCACAATCTGGTAGATACCTGGCACGGTCTTCACAACACAATCTGTCTCGTTACATATATTAAGTATCTCCCGACGCTCATCCTTTGTTGCCGTTGGAATCGCAAAGATGATTTGATTGATCTTATATTTCTCCACAGCAGCAAATATATCGTCTCTTGTTCCTGCTACCGGAATACCCTCAATAAAACGTCCATTCTTGTTCTTATTATCATCAATAAAACATTTCACACGCATGTTGTTGAGCTTGGATGACCGCTGGATCTCACGCATCAACGTCTGTCCTGCTGCTCCGGCTCCAATAACCATGACATTGTCCACCTGCTTGCCATGTGCCCGGTTTCGTTCTGTGACAAAGATACGATACGAATACCGCAGTCCGATCACACATACATATTCCAGAACAAATCCTAATATATAGTAGGAAATCGGCATACGCTGCAGGAAGATCGTGATTCCACACAGGTTGATCAGTCCTGCGATCAATGTCGCGTTCGTCATTGGCAGTAATTCACGGATGCCAAGGAACCGCCATATTCGTTTGTACATACTTGTGAGCCAGAAGACTGTCAGCGTGATAACCGTTCGAACCGGTATATATGCGATCCACGCTTCCAGATATTTGATATCAATTGCTGAGAACCGGCAGTCAAACCGCAACCACAATGCAACCGCATACGCAAAATTAACTACAATTGTATCGTACACCATAAGCATCACTGCGACAATATGCCAGTGCTGAATTTTGAACTTTTTCTCTCCCATGTTTCCCATTTCTCCCTGTCACCGGACGCCACGCCCGGAAATTTTATCTTTTGTTACCATTCATCTCCAAAAATATAGTATAGCAATTTGTGAATTGCAATAGACCTTGCAAAATTGACACTTAATCTGTCATAATTGGTATTCGTCCTTGTAAATAGGGAGTTTTCTGGCATACTTTCTGCATTTTTCGTTTGTGCAATTTGTTGCCTGAATGCGAGAATTTTTGTTGTGCTTTGACTATTTTTATTATATAATGAGGGCAGTGTTTTATGAAAGGAAGGTATTATACATGAAATTTGGTTACTTTGATGACGCAAATCGTGAGTACGTCATTACAACGCCTAGAACTCCATATCCATGGATCAACTACTTAGGCACACAGGGATTCTTCTCCTTGATTTCAAACACAGCAGGAGGATATTCCTTCTACAAAGACGCTCGTCTTAGAAGAATCACTCGTTACCGTTACAACAACGTACCTATTGATATGGGTGGCCGTTACTTCTATATTAACGAGAATGGCACCATCTGGAATCCAGGCTGGTCTCCAGTGAAGACAGAGCTGGATGCTTACGAGTGCCGTCATGGTATGGGTTATACCATTATCTCAGGTAAGAAGAACGATCTGAAGGCAGAAGTAACTTTCTTCGTACCACAGAATTACGATGGCGAAGTACAGCAGGTAGTTCTGACAAATGAGAGCGACAAAGCTAAGACATTCTCCTTCTTCTCATTTGCTGAGTGGTGTCTGTGGGATGCACAGGACGACTGCACAAACTTCCAGAGAAACTTCAGTACTGGTCGTGTAGAGGTAAAGGATTCTACCATCTACCACAAGACTGAGTACAGAGACAGACGTGATCATTACGCATTCTATTCTGTAAATGACACCATCGATGGTTACGATACAGACCGTGATGCATTCATCGGTTTGTACAATGGTTTCCACAATCCACAGGCAGTTGAAGCTGGTAAGGCTAACAACTCCTTTGCAGATGGCTGGTCACCAATCGCTTCTCATTATAAAGAGATCACACTTGCTCCGGGCGAGTCTAAGACACTCATCTTCATCCTTGGTTATGTAGAGATGCCAGTTGAGGAGAAGTTCGAAGCAGATGGTAAGACTATTAATAAGGTAAAGGCTCTTGCTATGATGGACAAGTACAACACACCTGAGAAGGTTGCTGCTGGTCTTGCAGAGCTGAAGGCTACTTGGGATAATCTCCTTGGCATCTTAAATGTTGACACACCAGATGACAAGGTTAACCGTATGGTTAATATCTGGAACCAGTATCAGTGTATGGTTACATTCAACCTTTCACGTTCTGCTTCCTACTTCGAATCAGGTATCGGTCGTGGTATGGGATTCCGTGATTCAAACCAGGATATCCTTGGTTTCGTTCACCAGATTCCAGACCGTGCAAGAGAGAGAATTATTGATATCGCTTCAACTCAGCTTGAGGATGGCGGTTGCTACCATCAGTATCAGCCACTGACCAAGAAGGGTAACTCCGATATCGGTGGTGACTTCTCCGATGATCCATTGTGGATGATCCTTTCTGTTTCCGCTTACATCAAGGAGACAGGTGACTGGGGTATCCTCGATGAGATGGTTCCTTATGATAACGACGAGTCTAAGGCAAAGCCAATGCTTGATCACTTGAAGGTTTCCTTCTACAAGATCGTAAATAACCTTGGACCTCACGGACTTCCACTTGCAATGCGTGCAGACTGGAATGACTGTATCAACCTTTCATGCTACTCTGACACACCAGGTGAGAGCTTCCAGACATATACAAACCCTAAGTTTGCTGCTGAGGGTGGCTACTCTAAGGTTGCTGAGTCTGTTATGGTTGCTACACTCTTTACCTATGCAGGTCCAAACTATGTATCTATCCTGAAGCACCTCGGCAAGGATGACGAAGCTACAGCTGCTCAGGCTGAGATTGATAAGATGAAAGCAAACATTATGGAATCCGCTTGGGATGGCGACTGGTTCATTCGTGCATACGATGCAAACGGCGAGAAGATGGGTTCTAAGGAATGTGAAGAAGGTAAGATCTTCATCGAGCCACAGGGCTTCGCAATCATGTCTGAGATCGGTAAGGATCAGGGCTGTGATATGAAGACACTTGCAGCCATCGATGAGAGACTGAATACAAAGCATGGTCTTGTACTGAACAACCCTGCTTATACAAAGTACTACATCCAGTACGGTGAGATCTCTACATATCCGGGCGGATACAAGGAGAACGCTGGTATCTTCACACACAACAATGCATGGATCATCTGTGCTGCTGCTTACGCTGGTCAGGGTGATCAGGCATTCAAGTACTACTCAGAGATCGCTCCTGCATTCACAGAAGAGACATCTGATATCCACAAGACAGAGCCATATGTATATGGACAGATGATCGGTGGTAAGGATGCTGGTTCTGATATCGGTCAGACAGGCAAAAACTTCGGTCAGGGTAAGAACTCATGGCTGACAGGTACAGCTGCTTGGAACATGGTAGCTATTTCTCAGTACATCCTTGGTGTACAGCCTGACTTCGACGGTTTGAAGATTGATCCTTCTATCCCTTCTGCTTGGGATGGTTTGAAGGCTTCCCGTCAGTTCCGTGGCGACACATATGATATCGAGGTTAAGAACCCAGATCACGTATGCAAGGGTGTTAAGAGCATGACTGTTGATGGCAAGGCAATCGACGGAAATGTAATCCCTGTTGCTGGTGATGGCAAGGCTCATAAGGTTGAGGTTGTTCTTGGTTAATTGATAACTAACGAGACAATTCACAGATAAAAATAGCAGCGGCTGCACATCGTGCAGCCGCTGTTTTTGTATGCAGTCACCACATAAAAAAGGCACCACCCGACAGGTGATGCCCTCATATGTAGAAATTCGGTCCTAAGTCCCGATTAGTCCTCGATACCGTTGTTCTTAAGGTAATTAACAACATCCTCTACAGTTGCCATAGCAGCTACGTCATCTGCAGGGATCTCACAACCATACTCCTCTTCCAAAGCCATAACAAGCTCATAAAGATCCAAAGAATCTGCGCCAAGATCATCCTTGAAAGATGTTGAGAGTTCGATTTCGCTCTCGTCAACGCTAAGCTGGTCTGCAATAATTTCCTTTAACTTTTCTAACATACTATTAGTCTCCTTTTACATTTCATTTTATAACTGCACTTGCATATCGGCTAAGTGACTCTCATACAGAAAATATACAACAGCCCTATACTATATGTCAAGCTAGTATTCGTATTTTTAATAAGCGGGGTTAAAAAGCAATCCGCTCAAACTCTGGTACAGGCATTGGCTTTGCAAAATAAAATCCCTGCGCGATATCACAGTTGGAATTCTTCAGGAAATCCACATGTGCCTTTGTCTCGACGCCTTCCGCGATTACCTGCAAATGCAGATCCTTCGCCATACCGATGGTGTGATTTACCACAATCTTGCCCTTCTCCGAAGCGATCTCACTATCAAGGAATTCCTTGTCGATCTTGATCGTATCGACCGAGATATTTCGAATCAGATTCAATGAGGAGAATCCGGAACCGAAATCGTCCACCTCCAGCTTAAATCCCAGCTTCTGAAGACGGTCAAGCACACGATTCAGCTCCTCCGGCTTGTCTAAAAACAGGGATTCTGTAATCTCCAGATTCAGCATATCCGGTGTGAGATCGTATTTGTGGATCAGCTCCATCAACGCCTTTTCCAGATCGTTGTGCTGAATATGATATCTCGATATATTCACGGATATCGGCACAACCGAACGTCCCTGATCCAACCAGCGGCGGATATTCTTACACGCCTCTTCCCACATGTATTCATCCAGCTTCAAAATAAAGCCGTTCTTCTCAAATAACGGAATAAAATCGTTCGGCGGGATCAAGCCCTTCTCTGGATGCTGCCATCTGCAAAGCACTTCGGCACCACACAGGGAGTTGTCCTTCAAACGATACTTCGGCTGCAGATACATCTGATATTGATGCTCGGTCAGCGCCTTCTCCATATCCTGCTCGATCTGTCCGGCACGCAGCATCTCCTCGCGGTAATGCTCATCATAAAATGCACAGAACTTCATGATATTACCCTTTACGGTACGCTCTGCCATCATCGCACGGTCGCACATCAGATTCACCGGAATACTTCGGTCATTCACCAGATAAATACCGAACTTTGTCACGATATCATACTGGAATGGATTGTTGCTGATCTTCTTGCGCAGCTTCTCAATCTCTTTGATGATCTCGCCCTTTTTATCATAGCTCATATAAAAGACGAACATATCCGAATGCAATCTTGCGTAATTGTTCTGATTGCCATATGTCTCCTGCAATACCCGCGCTACAAAACGGAGCACCTGATCGCCCTCCGCAATACCGTGGATATCGTTAATATTCTTAAAACGCTCAATGTCTAACAACACAATTGCATAATTATTGTATAAATCCTGAATCGCAACCTGCGTCTGATCATAAAACCGAATCCGGTTCGAAATGCCAGTCAGCTTGTCCACCTCGTCTGGTGTATGATCCATCAGCTTGACTGCCTGCTCCATCATATTCTGCATAACTACCTGCTCATTGTCGCCAAGTGCGACCAATGTTGCAAGCACAGCGTCTCTGCCATCAAACCATGCAATATCATGATAACGCCACGTTGCCACGCCATCAAGCAGCTCCTCATAACGCTCCCGCACCAGCGGTGCCTGTGTCTTGATATGCTGCATCGGGCAGTCCATACACGGAGTTTCCTTCGTACAAAGCACCTCATGACAAATCATGCCGACACGATTTCCCATCAATTCAATCGCCTTGTCATTCTGATACAGAATCTCAAAGCTGGAACGGTCAATGACGATGCTTGCCTCACATCCGGCATTTAAAATGGAGTGAATGACCTGCTTCGTCTCCTGCATGTTTAATTCATCGGTTATCATACCGAAATTCATATATTCGCTTCCTTTTATCAGGTAAATATTTATTTAGTAAACAACACAGATTTACTATAACAATGATGGAATTTTATGTCAATCGAAATCAGTCAAATACTTACAAATACTTGTGATTTTCTATGTTTTTACTAGATTCTTTTCCTCGTTTTATATAATTTTTTGGTTGACAGAATGTGTATTATTCACTATACTGAATAATAAGAATTATTACTATTTTATGATATAGTATCAATACTATTCGTATACAGATAATGTGCAGAGTACGTTAACTCATATATTGTTCAGAGTGTGTTAGCTCATATATTGTGCATACAGTGTATTAGTATATATAGTAACGGAGGTATCTATGGCAACAAGCAAATATAGTCATCAACGAGAATCAATTATAAACTTTCTGACGGGCAGAACCGATCACCCGACTGCGGATGCTGTCTACCAGTATTTGCGGAACGACCTCCCAACGATCAGTCTCGGTACGGTCTACCGGAACTTAAACCAGATGGCAGCGTCCGGCAGGATTCTGCGTCTGCATGTAGACGGAAAAACCGATCACTACGACGCCTGCACCGACCCACATGCCCACCTTTTATGTACGAAATGCGGTGCCGTGCGTGATATCCATATGAATTTCGAGGATGATCTGATCGCACAGGCTGCAGAAATCTCACCATGCCGCGTGGATGGCGTATCTGTATTGTTTACTGGTTTGTGTGAAGAGTGCGCAGACTGTGTCGACGATGAACTTTGATGGGTGATAAATCATAATTGGTGTTGAACTGTAATTGATGAAAAATCGCCGGTTCATAACAATTTCCCCAATATTTGACTTCTGTGTCTGTTTTACTGGGTAAATTATACGTAAAAACAAAAAAATCCCCAACCATTTACGCTCTCAAGCAGCTTCCGGTTGGGGAATTTTTTGTTATATGAATTTATTCCCCAATCAGCCACTTTCTAGCCAGCTTCCAACTGGGGAATTTTTATTCTACTGCATTTTTTACCCAACAGTCACCCAATAATCAGTACTACTGCATCAGAATCATTGGGTTGATTGGCACGCCATTCTTCATCAGCTCGAAAAATACATGTGTACCTTCCTCGGTATAGTAACTGCTTGGAGGAGCAACCTCGCCGATATTCTGCGCGGTTGTAATCGTATCACCCTCGGCGACAGTGACATTCATCAACTGTCCGTAGATTGCTTTGAATCCATTTCCCATGATTACAGTCACCGTCGTTCCATGCTCTTTGTCCTCGCTGACAGACTCGACAACGCCCTCATAGGCTGCCAATACATTTTCTCCCTCATCTGCAGCGATCAGGATACCCGGATTGCAACGATAAGAACGAAGTGTCTTGAAGTATACGGTTGTGTCCATGCTGTATGGCAAGATGACCTTTCCATCTACTGGCCATACGAGCGTGCCACCTTCGTTGTAGGCATTCGCAACAACCACACCATCTTCATTGACGATCACGCCATCACTGCTTGTCTCTGCAGTCTCTTCAGATGATGCATTGCTGTCACTTGTACTTTCATCTGTATTTTGTGCGCTTTCATTTGCGCTGTTTTCTGTATCCACACTTTGTGCATCTTCATTTGCAGCTATTTCCTGTGCTGTCTGATTGTCCGCATCGGTATCACCAGCAACTGCTTCATCGGAATTTGCCTCTGCTGTTTCCGGCATCTCCACCTTTGTCTCAGCAACCTGTTCCGTTGTTTCTGTTACCTCCGGTGCATTCAGATCCACCGTCTGCTTGTCTACTCCAAACTCGCTTTTGTAAGTATTGTAATTATAGATTACCATCAGACCAACGAACGCCAGAACGCCTGTGCCTATCGCAATATACAGTCCCTTTGTCCGCAAAAATTCTTTGAATCGGTCCATACTCTGCCTCCTTTTGATTTGCTAATGCTAGTATGGACACATTATTTTCCTTTTATTCAATTATTTTCTTTTTGCTCGATTATTTTTCCTTTGGTGGCGATCACCGCACGCTCATAACGCGCCTTGACGGATTTGTAATTCTCCCTGCCCCATTTTGCGATATAATCTTCTTCCGTATAATATTGAAATTCCAGATCTGACGCCTGTATTACGGTCGCGTCTCCCATCGCATAATACACCTTCGTCCGAAGCGCGACCGCCTGTGCCTGCAAATAGCTGTCATCCGCGCTTGCATCCACGATTCCCGGCATGATATGCGCTACATATTTTTCCACATCCACCAGCTCATTTCCCGCTTTCGTCTGCACCAGCACATCTCTCCCGGTTGAAATGCATTCCAGCGAGGCAGTCCCGTCCCCCTGCTTTCCATTCACGCAGAATGTGACGAGACACGGCACCACGATTGCACAGACAACTGCCACTAAAATATATGGAAATACTTTCATATACAACAACCCTTTTCTTGCTCGTTTTATTATATGTACAAACGCGGAGCAGCATGCTGTATTTTTGTATGTGTGCTCGCGATTGCTTCCGGCTTGACATATTCCGTATAATGTCTATAATAATAGCAGAGTGTTTGTCATATATGGCTGCGCGAAGGGGCACACCACCACGGGTGTGGTTTTTTCGCGTGGCTTTTTTGATATTTTATAAACGGAGGTTTCAAATATGGAGAATAACAACGATGTTTTCATGCTTGGCGGACATGAGTTTCATTCCCGCTTTATCTTAGGTTCTGGAAAATACAATTCCCACCTGATCCGTGCGGCAGTCGAATATGCCGATGCCGAGATCGTCACGCTCGCCCTGCGCCGTGCCAATACCAGACCAGAAGAGAATATTCTGGACTTTATCCCGAAGAACGTAACGCTGCTGCCGAACACATCCGGCGCAAGAAATGCAGAGGAAGCAATCCGTATCGCCCGCCTCGCCCGTAAAATGGCTGGCACTGATTTCGTCAAGGTCGAGATCATGCGCGATTCCAAATACCTGCTTCCTGACAATCAGGAGACGATCAAAGCGACAGAAGTCCTCGCGAACGAAGGCTTTGTCGTTATGCCTTACATGTATCCAGACCTGAATGTTGCCCGTGATCTGGCAAATGCAGGCGCCGCCTGTATCATGCCGCTCGCATCGCCGATTGGTTCCAACAAGGGTCTTGCAACGAAAGATTTCATCCAGATTCTGATTGATGAGATCGACCTCCCGATCATCGTCGATGCCGGTATCGGACGCCCTTCACAGGCTTGTGAAGCAATGGAAATGGGTGCCGCTGCCATCATGGCAAATACCGCGATTGCAACTGCCGGTGATATCCCGATGATGGCAAGCGCATTTAAGGATGCGATCATCGCCGGTCGTAAAGCTTATCTGGCAGGACCTGGGCGCGTACTCGACAAGGGCGGCGCAGCTTCCGATCCTCTGACCGGATTTTTGCGATAGGAGGAAAATAACGAATGGAACAAGAATATACAATAGATAATTCCTACCTCTCTCCGGAAGCGCAGAAGCGCAAGAAGGACTTGGAGGAAAACCCGGCATCCCGTACCAACCATATGGAATATATGGACGGCATGGAAGTGCTGGATTCTGATATCAAGGACAAGGTGCGCGCAGCCATGCAGTCCTATGATTACAACGCTTACACTGATACGGATGTCCGCACAGCCCTTGCAAATGCGAAGCAGGGACACTGTGGCATTGAAGATTTCAAAGCACTTTTATCCCCTGCCGCACTTCCACATTTGGAGGAAATGGCTGCTCTGGCACAGAAGGAGCGGTTGGCACATTTCGGCGACTGTGTATACATTTTCACCCCGCTATACATTGCAAACTATTGCGAGAATTACTGTGTGTACTGCGGTTTCAACTGCTATAATCACATTCACAGAAAGAAGCTTACCGAAGCAGAAATGGAAGCAGAGATGAAGGTCATCGCAGATTCCGGCATTGAGGAAATACTGATGCTGACCGGCGAGAGCCGCGCCGTAAGTGACGTGAAATACATCGGCGAAGCGTGCAAGCTGGCGCGGAAATATTTCCGGAATATCGGTCTGGAGATCTACCCAGTCAATACCGACGAATATCACTATCTTCACGAATGCGGTGCCGACTACATCACTGTCTTTCAGGAGACTTACAACCCAGACAAATATGAGACGCTTCATCTGATGGGACACAAGCGTGTATGGCCATACCGGTTTGATGCGCAGGAACGCGCGCTTCGCGGTGGCATGCGCGGTGTCGGATTCTCCGCGTTGCTCGGACTTGATGACTACCACACAGATGCACTTGCGACAGCCCTGCACGTCTATTATTTACAGCGAAAATACCCGCATGCAGAAATGTCTATTTCCTGTCCGCGTCTGCGCCCGATCATCAACAACGACAAGATCAATCCAAAGGATGTCCATGAAAATGTCCTCTGCCAGATATTATGTGCTTACCGGTTGTTCCTTCCATTTGCAGCAATCACGGTTTCTTCCCGCGAGGAAGCGCGTTTCCGCGATGGCATCATCCGCATCGCCGCAACTAAGATTTCCGCAGGCGTATCGACCGGTATCGGTGACCACAAGGAGAAATACGAAGCACACGAAGTAACAAAGATAGATTCTGTCCAGAAAAGTGTGAATAATAGCGCACAGACAGACGATGGTCTGGCATGCGCAAATGACGGTTCACCGGCTGATGCTGCAGATGCTGGTGATGAGCAGTTCGAGATTGCTGACAATCGTAGCTTCGAGGAAATCTACGATGCCATCCGCGCGCAGGGCATGCAGCCAGTATTAAACGACTACTTGTATACAGAGGAATATCATAATTAGGTTGTGGGGATTCTAATTTAGACTGGTAACATCATGGCTTTATTAGTTATTGGTTGGGGAAATTTTAGCTATTTAGATTTTTTACCCAAGTTTCCTTAATTTAATTGTCTACTTGTTGGGGAGATTTCCTACAATACGGTTTTTCTCCCCAACTTGCTATAGTCTAATTACCTATTTATTGGGGGAATTTTGTACTATTTAATTTTTCACCCAATTTGCCATGGCTTAATCGCCTACTTGTTGGGGGACTTTTCCTATAATATGAATTTCTCCCCCCCAACCTACGCCATAGCGGACATATCAAGACTAGGGAATATTTACAATTATCAAATGATATTTTCGAAAGGATTACAGAATATGATGACACAGACACGAATCGCAGTAACAAACCGGACTATATGTTATGAATTATACAAACAGGCAGGCTTAGCAAGTGCAGAGGACACACCGCTCACTTGCTTATCCCGCCAGATTCGTGTGCTTCTAAACAATAATTCTTACGATAAAATTCTAGTTCGTGAAAAGGATCTAAGCGTAGAGGAATACCATGAATTTATCGCTGATATTTTCTCTGCCCAACATTCCTATCGCTCCGCAACTAACTTGACCTCCAATAACTGTACATCTCCAAAGAATCCGCTCACCATTAACTCAAGATCAGATAATTCTACCCTCACAAAATCAATATGCTCCGATGGATTCAACATAATGTCCTCCCGCATCATTGTACACAATTTTCCAGCGGTTGCCGAAGAATTTGGTACAGATCTGCATCTGCCATTTTTCATGTTTACGAATTTACTTTGTCAATCAGGCAATTCAGGACAAAATAATTTTCAGAATTCCCTATCTAATAGTTCTGTCCTGGCTTCTGATGCTTCTGGTACCTCTGTTATAACTTCAAATAACGATCTGACTCATGGTACCTCTGTTATAACTTCAGATAATGGTCTGTCCCATGAGAATACTACATCCGCAACAACATCTTCTGACGGCTTCCGAAGAAAATATCCGCACATCAAAAGGATCGGAACCTCTATCCACAGTGTAGAGGACGCAGTCTTTGCAGAATCACATGGTGCAGATTACATCACCGCCGGACATATCTTTACAACGGATTGTAAAAAAGGGCTTCCGGGAAGAGGTATTGACTGGCTGAAGTCAATCTGCAATGCTGTTTCTATTCCAGTGTACGCCATCGGTGGAATTTCAGATGCAAATGTTTCCATGTTATACGATTGTAATATATCTGGATATTGCATGATGTCGGCGTCCATGAAACCAATTCTATCCGAATAATTGAGCGTTCCATTTTAAGGAATTAAGTTTGTTTCTGACAGATTACCTACTTTAATAAACCTAATTAAACTCCTTACAATTTGGAGCTTTTTCCCTTTTGGTTTACTTTACCACTACTCTGTCACATACTTTTGGGATTTACTATATTGTAACTTCATCACATATTTTTGATTTTTCTCTGTTGCAACCTCATCACTCGTTCTTCGTTTAGTGCAAATCTTATATTTTCTCCATTTTCCCCCAGCATATTCCCACTTGAATTTGTGCAAATCTCCTAAACTTGCATTTTTTACTCAAAAAGTTCTTTACAAGCAATCATAATCCATGCTATTGTCTATATGGTTAATTCATTTAATTTCTAAAGTGAATTTATCTACATGTTCTTATTTTTACCCATTATTTTATTACATAATGAACATTATAACGAAACAGGCATAATTGTATCAAACTATGTCATGTCATAACACTTTTTCTGACCCGGATTCTACTTCCCCCGGTCCCATATTTTTCTTTCTGACTAGGGACATTTTCTATCAGTTTCCTGTCATGTTCCTAGTCAATTTCAAAAACTATAATTATTTTATTTAACAACGGAGGTTTTTATGGACGTACAAAAAATGCAAAAGGAACTCGAACATTTATTAGCTGAAGTACACTGGATACAGCAAAAGCTAAAGAATCTACCAGAGGAAAACATATCTTGTGAACGCGACAAACAATACATTCGATGGTACTTAATATCTGAAGGGAAACGAAACTATCTGCCACGCTCACAAGAGAAATTAGCCAATAAATTGATGCAGAAAAAATACTATCTCACCCGTCTAAAAGATGATTTGGATGAAATCGCATTCCTAAAAAAATGTCTAAAAACAGCACCACCCACTCGAAGAATTGACAAACTGCTATCTCCGGATTCTTCCTATCACGATCTTCTACTTTCAGCAGTTTTCAATGACGAAGTTTCATGGTCAACAACCGACTATCAAAGGTCCAATAACTATCCAGAAAATTTAATTCATAATACTTATGCTGGTATTCCAGTTCGTTCCAAATCAGAAGTTCTCATTGCCAATACCCTATTTTCAAAGCATATTCCTTTTCGATATGAAGCATGTTTGCAGCTTGGATCTCACACTGTCTATCCGGACTTCACGATCCGACATCCTGTCACAAAGAAAATATATTATTGGGAGCACTTAGGAATGATGGGGGAGGAAGACTATCTCGACAATGCCTTAACGAAAATCCGACGTTATTGCCGGAACAATATCTATCCTGACGGCAATTTGATTCTTACATATGAGTCGCTTCAAACGCCACTTGATTCTGAACTTGTCCTACATATCATCGAACACTACTTCTCGTACCTTCCGGTTGGGGATTTTCTCCCGCTCTGCCATTTTCTACCCAACCTACTTGCTTCTCGGCAACTTCCGGTTGGGGACTTTCTCCCGCTCTGCCATTTTCTACCCAACCTGCTTGCTTCTCTTTACCTTCCGGTTGGGGATTTTCTCCCGC
>OHXS01000035.1_pt1 | contig 43898 bp, 69 predicted proteins | sample 1580011 | NCBI WGS metagenome assembly OHXS01 (sample SAMEA3882534, study PRJEB24775) | human gut metagenome | biome: human-associated habitat; feature: intestine environment; material: feces | place: Netherlands | collected 2009/2010
AAGAATGGCTGAATATGTCAAAAAATCAGATGTAATAAAAATCATGGAGGATAATCTTCAGACAGTTGAAACACCTGAAACAGGAAAAAGAGAAATGATTAGTGCATACGGAATGTATCAAGGTTTGCAGAAAATAGAAACTGTTGAGATTGATGCTGAGATCGGCGTATCAGAAAAGCAAACCCCGAAAGAACCTAAATATAAAAAGCAGCTAAGGGATTTCTTTGGAATGGTCTATGTTACCAAGGGGGATTGCCCTTGCTGCGGCAAAGCAGAAATCTATTCGAATGCAAATTATTGCCCTGATTGTGGACAGAAATTAGATTGGGGAGGAAGTGAAAAGCCGTGCCAGACAAACTCGCACCAGAAATAACCCCGCAGCTCGCCATATCAGCATTCGCAGTACTACATCAATATTGCAGCTCAATCAGTCCACATGACTGCATCAGGTGTGCATTCTACGAACATTGCCCGGAATGCTTCATGGGGTGTCCGGGAGATCAGGGTGAGGCTATAATGAAAATGAAAGGTGAACTATGAAAAAAGGATGGAATATAAAGCCTGAATTTAGAATTGAAATGGCTGATTTTATTAAAAAAATGCCGGAGAACACAGAAGTTGAAAGGCGAAACAAAAAAATACTTCGGTATGTTGTAGTAAATGATTATTCTGCATTGACGATATCAAAAATAAATGATCCATTGATTATATCATATGGGAACCGGAGTAGAGGCAAGCAATTATCAAGTATGCACATTTCAAGAATAATAAATTCGTATTTCCCTAATATCCCAAAAAGGATTGATTATTCGCAAAGAAACTATTATGAGAGAAGAAAAGAATTAACTAATCGTAAAAACAAAGGTATGTATAACGACTATAAAAAATGTGGGAAATGTGGAAGTACAGAAAACCTAGAATTGCATCATATGATACCGGTGTCATTGGGCGGAACAAATGATGAAAATAATTTGATATGGCTTTGCAATAAGTGCCATAAAAAAGTAACTCAATATCAAATGAATATATTATAAAAAAAAGAAAGTCCCCAGTATTCCCAGTACTGAGGGCTTTTGCCTTGTATTGAACCTTTATTACTTCTTTAAAAATTATAATATATTTGAATTTACATGTCAATCAGAGAGTCGGTATTTACCGGCTCTTTTTTAACGCAAAATTTCTCAAACATGTACCACAACTTTTCTACTGACCTGTGATAGAATATACTCAGAAGTGTTACTATGGGATTTTATAGCCAGAAATGAGGTGATGATATGGCGAACTTAAAAGCAGTTACAAGAAAACTTCAAAAAGCTATATTATCCACCGGATTAATTATAAAAATCGGAACATCGCAATTCTACAGCAATGAGCAGGAACGATTGATTACAGTAACGATTATATCGACACCTACACTTCATCTCACAAAAAGGGGTGAATGGAAAGATTGTGATTATGAAATATTACGAACTGCATCCCAGTATGATGTGGTCATGTGCCTAAAAGAAATATGGGAGGCAGTCAGAAAATGAGGATGGACAGAGGTGATTAGATGAACTTAACGCCTAAACAGGAAGCGTTTGCACTTGAATATATAAAGAATGGCGGGAATGCATCTGACGCCGCAAGAAAAGCTGGATACTCTAATGGAATCATTAGAAACGCGACAAAAAAACTGTTGGAAAAAGGTTGTATTTCTGCATATATAGCCGAAAAACAGTCCCTCATCGAAAAGCAAAAAGGCACTGACATCATGTCACTGGCAGAAATTCAGCAACGCCGTTCTATGATCGCAAGAGGTGAGCTGACCGATTCATTCGGGTTCGCTCCGGACTTCTCCGATCAGCTGAAATCCATGAATGATCTGGAAAAGACATTAAAAATTAAGCAAGAGCAGGAAGAAAAGAAAGCAGCAGAGGAAGCTGCCAGAAATGCAAAAGAGTATCACATGGATCTGTATAACATTCCCGATTGTTTTCACTGGGCTATTAGAGACATTCGAGACAAGAAACATCTGGAGTATGTATTTAAGGGCGGACGTGGCTCCACGAAATCAACCACTGTTGGAATGACTATAGTAGAGTTGATGAAGAACAACCATGATATTCATGCAGTTGTCTGTCGTAAGGTCGGGAATACCATTAAAGATTCTGTGTATAACAAAATCAAATGGGCTATTGGAAAACAGGAATTTACAGAAGAATTCGATTCTAAACTTTCTCCTATGGAGATTACATTAAAAGCAACCGGACAAAAGATATACTTCCGTGGTGCTGATGATCCTGACAAGATTAAATCCATTAACCCTGAGTTCGGATATATTGGCATTCTCTGGTTTGAAGAGTTGGATCAGTTCGCGGGGCCTGAGGAAATTCGTAAGATTGAGCAGTCTGCGATTCGTGGCGGCAACCTTGCATGGATATTTAAGAGCTTCAATCCACCAAAAACAATGAATAACTGGGCTAATAAGTATGTTCTTGAACCAAAAGAGAACAGAATAGTTCATTCATCAAATTACTTGGACGTGCCAAAAAAATGGCTGGGGCAGCCATTCATTGACGAAGCAGAGCATCTGAAAGAAGTCAATCCAAACGCTTATGAACATGAGTACATGGGAATTGCGAATGGAAACGGCGGAAACGTATTTGAATATCTGGAGATTAAAGATATCACAGACGAAGAGATCAGCCACATGGATCGTGTTTTCGCTGGCGTAGATTTCGGATGGTACCCGGATGCCTTCTGCTATCTCCGAACTTATTACGATTCTGCTAGAGAGAAGATATATCTGATTGACGAATTGTATGTAAATAAATGGAGCAACTCCAAGACCGCTGATTGGATCAAGAAAAAAGGCTATGACGATTATACGATGATATGTGATTCTGCGGAACCTAAGTCCGTGAACGACTTCCGAGATGCCGGACTTCCTGCCAGAGGAGCAATCAAGGGGCCGGGAAGTATCGAGTATGGTTTCAAATTCTTACAGACCAAGACACTTGTCATAGACACGAAGCGAACGCCAAACGCATACAAGGAAATTACAGAATATGAGTATGACAGGGACAAAGAGGGGAATGTAATAAGCGGCTATCCTGATGGAAACGACCACGCAATCTCGGCACTTAGGTATGCTTATGAGCCGTTATTTAACAGAAGGGGGTACAGTGCATAATGAGAAAAAAATGTTTTGTTACGAATCCAAATGATACTATAGAAAATAAAATAGTTTCAAATGGGCAAGAAATCATTATAAGAACGAGTGTTTCCAAGAGTGCAATATTCTTAAAATATAAAGAATTTCTTACTGGTGAGGAAGGAAAATGCGGAGGATATGAGTTAGGCTCAATGTTATCAACGCTCGCACTTGTAAACATGGACGGAAAAATCCTGGAAGTTCCCGCTGACTGGATAGAATTTGAGGACGACTAAATGGGACTTATAACAACACTAAAAAGGTGGTTTAACATGATTTTTAAAAAACAAGCCGAAGAGGATTTCAACATCCAGGCAGCAGAATTTCCGGAGATGGAATCACTGATTAACCGGTGTGCGAACATATACAGGGGTGCGCCGGAATGGCTAGATGATAAGAATAATATCAAGACGATTAATTTTGCGAAATCCGTCTGCTCAGAAACAGCTCGACTCGCAACACTGGCGATCGGCATTCAGATAGGCGGTTCCGCAAGGGCAACATGGCTACAGGAGCAGATCGACAAGGTATATTTCCAGATTCGCCACTGGGTGGAATATGGCTGTGCTTATGGAACGGTATTCATTAAGCCAAACGGTGAGAGTCTTGACGTATTTACACCGGCAGATGTGATGATTGTAGATTATGATAATCAGGAAATAAAGGGGATTATATTCAAGGATTCTTATACAGTTGGACGGAAATATTATACAAGGCTCGAATATCATAGATTTGTTGAGACCACTGTGGATGGCATGACAACCTATCCGTACTACGTTTCTAATAGAGCCTACGTATCAAAATCCCCTCAGAACATCGGAGATAAGATTGACCTTAAACAGACCAAGTGGGCTGACCTCATGGCAGATACACCGCCGATTCTCAAGACAAATGGCGAGAAACTGGACGGACCTCTATACGGAGTGCTGCGGACACCACAGGCGAACAATGTAGACATCAGTACACCACTGGGACTTCCAATTTTCGCAGAAGCTATCGAAGAACTGAAAGACCTCGACATTGCATACAGCCGTAATGCCGGAGAAATTTTTGATTCACAGAAAATTGTTCTGGCAGATGATAGACTGCTTATGCCAAGCGGTACACCTGTATCAACCATGTCACCACAGGGTATGGAGAACAGACGGAATGAGATGCGATTGCCACACTTTGTTAAGAATGTATTCGGACAGGACGAGAAAGAGTTCTATCAAGAAATCAATCCACAACTCAACACAGATACCCGTATAGCCGGCATAAATGCTCTTTTAAGCCAGTTGGGGTACAAGATTGGATTCTCTAATGGATATTTCGTATTTAATGAATCTAGCGGTATTCAGACGGCTACGGGAGTAGAAGCGGAACAACAGAGGACAGTTCAGTTCATCAAAGACGTTCGAGACAAACTGGAATCTTGCCTGGACGAAGTAATCTACGCACTGAACGTTTATGCTGACCTGTACGGGCTTGCACCCATCGGAGCTTATGAAGTCAATTATGATTTCGGAGATATCCTGTATGTGCGTGAAAATGATCGTGCAAGATGGTGGCAGTATGTAACTACTGGCAAGGTTCCGGCATGGCTGTATTTCGTGAAGTTTGAAGGAATGACTAAGGAAGAAGCGAAAGCAATGGTTAAAGAAGCTCAGCCAGACGAGCCAACATTATTTGGAGATGAGTAGTTATGCTAAGCCCAGAATATTTACGGCAAATTACAGAGGGCAGTGAACAAATTGCAGAAGAACTGCACCAGTATATCATCTCTGAGATCGTGTCGCGGATGATGGCAAGAATTGGCAGAGGTGAGGACTATATTCTGACTAATGCCGATGCATGGAGAATCAGAACGTTACAGGAATCTGGTGAATTGCTAGAGGACATTCTGGCAGAATTATCCAGATACACCAAACGTGAACAACGGGAGCTTCTTGAAGCGTTTGAGGATGCCGGAATCACTGCAATGAACTATGATGATAAGGTATATAAGGCGGCAGGATTAAACCCTGTATCGCTCGAACAGTCTCCGGCTATGATAAGACTCATGGAGCGGAATATGCTTGCGACCATGGGCGATTGGAAGAACTTTACACGAACAACCGCAAGTGCCGCTCAGAGGCTCTACATTGAGCAATGCGACCTTGCATATAATCATGTGATGACTGGGGCAGTTGGGTATACACAAGCCATCAAAGAGGCAGTTAATAACGTTGTGAGTGATGGCGTTACTGTCACATATCCATCCGGTAGAAAAGACACGATTGAAACAGCAGTGGCACGTTCTGTCAGAACTGGTGTGGCTCAGGCGTGTGCTGATATTCAGCTGACAAGAATGAAAGAAATGGGATATGGTTTAGTACTGACATCGGCACACATAGGAAGCCGTCCAAGCCATGAAGTATGGCAAGGGCAGGTATTTTCCATAGACTGGGAAAAATTAAAAGAAATTAAGCCGGAGTTCTTTCAGGAACGAGATACACCAGAATACCGTAGATTGCTGAAACAAAAAGCAAGCCGATATCCAGATTTTATTGAAAACTGTCATTATGGTGAAGCTGATGGAATATGTGGAGTAAATTGCAGACATCATTTTTCAGTTTGGGTGGAAGGAATGCCGAATCCCTATGCAGAATTATCGGCACAGGATAAAGCTGATAAAGGCAAACAGTACGAAAAGGAACAGCGGCAACGTACTTATGAGCGGAGAATCCGCAAAACGAAGAGAGAGGTTCTTGGACTGCAAGCAGGAGTTGATAGCGCACCGAACGAAAAGGCAAAATTCGCCCTCCAGCAAGACCTTGACCGGAAGTCTTATCTTTTGCAGAAACAAAATGCTGCATACAAGGATTACTGCAAACAGAACGACCTGAGAGAACTGCAAGACCGACTCATGATTGCTAAATGGAACCGCCAGAACGCCGCAAAAGCCAGAGGAGCGGCGAAGCGATACAAAACAGCAAAGGGGATTGACTGATGGATAGATGGGAATATTACAATCCGAATCCTGCCGGGAATCGAGTCGGAGATTGTGCTGTCCGGGCAATATGTAAAGCAACCGGGTTCGACTGGGAAACGGTATTCGCTGGATTAATGATACAGGCGTGCGCTCTGTCAGATATGCCAAGTGCAAATTATGTCTGGGGAGCGTATCTCTATAAGCATGGATACAGGCGCAAGTTGATAGAACAGTCAGAGCGATATATCTATACAGTCAATGATTTTTGCACAGATCATCCAACAGGTACATATATTCTCTGCATAGATGGCCATGTGGTGACGGCACAGAACGGCAAATATTTCGATACATGGAATAGCGGTAATGAGATTCCGGTATATTACTGGGAAAAGGAGTAACTAAATGAGCATATCAGAATTTGTACAGATTTTCCTCTCGATCTGCGGAGGGGTGTCCATTGTCGGAGGGGCGGTGGCTGTAATCTTTAAATGGATTACTCCGGCATTCCGACTTAATAAGCGAGTAGAGACACTGGAAGAACATGACAAGCGAGATTACGAGAGTCTTCAGAGGATTGCAGAGCGTGATTCATTGATTCTGGAAGTGTTATCAACCATGTTGGACAGCCAGATCAGCGGAAATAACGTCGAGGAATTAAAAAAAACAAAACAGAAGCTCACAAATTATCTTGCGCAGAATCAACGTTAATTGCATTAATAAGGGGTATGCTCATGAAATTATATGTGTTCACTAAGAAAGATATAGACAGGTTCTTGACAGAGTGTAATTTTACACCGGATGAAGAAAGATTGTTCCGGCTGAGGTGTCAGGAACACACTCTTGAATACTGCGCTGAACAGATGAATGTGAGTATATCCACGGCGAAGCGATTAAGCCGGAGGGTGAACAATAAAATAATTAAAGTATGCTGATACTTTTCAGATACTTATATGGGTCTTAGACGAACTGTCTAAGGCTCTTTTTTTATGTAAAAATAGTCATAGAAAGTCATAGAATAAGTCATAGAATAAGTCATAGAATAAGTCATAGGAGGTGTACGAGATGGCATTATATAACAATCCTTATCAATATAGTTTTGGCGTTCCGGGACAGATGAATCAGTTCCAGCAACAGCCTGTCCAGATGCCGGCTCAACCAGTACAGCAACCCCAACAGAATAGCAATGGTATCCTGTGGGTATCTGGCGAAGTCGGTGCAAAATCCTATCTGGTAGCACCCGGAACAAGTGTTTTACTGATGGACAGTGAAAGCGAAAAGTTCTACATAAAATCTACAGACGTTTCCGGTATGCCACAGCCATTACGGACGTTTGAATACCACGAGATAGGCACTCAGATGCCACCTAAACAGCCCGTTCAGAACATGGACAGTAAATACGTCACCAGACAGGAATATAACGATTTAAAGGGCAAATACGAAGCTATCATAAACCGATTAAATTCATTTTCTGAACCTGTTAGAACTAATACCGTACAGGAATCAGCGGTCAAGGGAGGAAACGCAGATGAGTAATCCATTATTTAATGCGCTCGGTGGTGGGATGCCACAGGGAAATGGACCAATGCAGATGGTACAGCAGTTTATGCAGTTTAAGCAGAATTTCAAGGGAGACCCAAAAGCAGAAGTTCAGAAGATGTTGCAGTCTGGACGGATTTCTCAGCAGCAGCTTAATCAGGTTCAGCAGATGGCAGGGCAGTTTCAAAACCTGCTGAAGAATATGAAATAGTACATTACAATCTGGCCAGATTGATGTAAATACACAAAAAGGAGATTATATTATGGATGGAAATTATAGCTTAGCAGATATCGCCGCCGCTACTGGAAACGGTAGAAATAATGACGGCATGTTTGGCGGAGATGGTAGCTGGTGGATTATTGTTTTATTCATTTTTGCTTTCTTCGGATGGGGAAACAACGGCTGGGGCAATAATGGCAACGGCGGCGGATATGCAGCCACAGCAGCTACCCAGGCAGACATTCAGAGAGGATTTGATAACTCCGCAGTAATCAGCAAACTTGACGGGATCAATAGCGGCCTCTGTGATGGCTTTTATGCCATGAATAATGGTATGCTTACCGGATTCAACGGCATCAACACCAACATCATGCAGACTGGTTTCGGAATCCAGCAGGCAATTAATGCTGATACTGTAGCAAATATGCAGAACGCAAATGCATTGCAGTCTCAGTTAGCTCAGTGTTGCTGCGATAACAGGGCAGGACAGGCACAGATCAGATATGATATGGCTACCAACGCTTGTGCAATCCAGAACACCATGAACAGCAATACAAGAGACATTATCGACAGCCAGAATGCCGGAACAAGAGCGATTCTTGACTATCTCTGCAATGAAAAGATTTCTAACCTTCAGGCTGAAAACAATGATCTCAGACGCGCTGCTTCTCAGGATCGTCAGAGTGCATTACTCACAACTGCAATGGCTTCACAGACACAGCAGCTCATTAATGCAATCAATCCAGCACCGATTCCGGCATATCAGGTTCCTAATCCGAACACATATTACGGATGCGGATGCAACACCGGATGCAATTGTTAACAACTTCATATCGAGAGTATCTTTCGATTGATTCGAATGTCGGCTTATGCCGTATTACACAGAGGGGCAGGCTGAGACCTGTCCTTTTGTGATATGAAAGGAGCGTTTTTTATGGCAGAATTTACAAATGTAGCTGCTCAGACTGTAGCAGCAAATGGAAACGTAGTATTTTCAAACACAGCAGTTAAAGGTTCTAACTGTATTCAGCACAGAGAGGGAAGCGGAATCATCACCCTGAGAGGACTTACTAACCAGTGCAAAGCGAGATTCTTCGTGGATTTTTCTGGTAATATCGCAATTCCAACAGGCGGCACTGTCGGAGCTATTTCTCTGGCTATTGCAATTTCTGGTGAGCCGGTTCTTTCTTCACAGATGATTTCCACACCGTCAGCAGTAGATCAGTATAACAATGTGTCCTCTGGTATCTATATTGACGTACCTCGCGGATGTTGCGTTAATATCGCAGTAGAGAACACAAGCGATCAGGCAATTTCTGTTGCGAACGCAAATATTGTCGTGACTAGAGAAGCGTAGGAGGTGCAGTTATGAGAGATATTAAAGACTTATGCGCAAGAATCGAAGATGAGCTTTCCAAAATCGCTGATAATGGACTGACCACTGGAAATCTGGAAATGACATACAAATTGATTGATATGTACAAAGATATAAAGAACACGCAGTACTGGGACAAGAAAGTAGAGTATTACAACGCTGTTCTTGATGAGATGCGTGGCGGATACAATGACGATTACAGCGAACGTGGAAGAAAGCGCGACAGTATGGGGAGATACAGCTCAAATGATGGCAGAATGATGCCAGATTACGACAGGGGCAGTTCTTATGCTAGACGCGGTGAGCATTATGTTAGAGGACATTACAGCCGTTCTGATGGACGAGATGCTTATGACGACTATATGACACAGAAACAGAGCTATCGTTCCGGCAAGTCTGAAGATTGCAAGAGGAAGATGCTTGCCGCTCTGGAAGAACATCTGGACGAACTCACTACAGAAATGAGCGATATGTCCAAGGATGCAGAGTGCCGGGAAGAACGTGATCTTGTCAAGAGGTATGTAGAAAAGCTTCGCGATATGCTCTAAGTGGCTAAAACATGTACCACAACTTTTTGAAGGTTCTGTGATACAATATATTCGTAGGGAAGATTTGTAAGCAGAAATGCTTGACATAGACATTTTTATTGCTTTCCTCCTTTCTTTAAGCAGATGCGTGTCCTTAATAGAAACAGGTTCGGGGTGGAATCTGGAGGTTGAAAAGCGGATGCAATTTCCGACACGTATCATTGCCGTTAGTGCATGGCGGCATACCTCCTTGTGAGCATATAACTGAACAGTGAAATTCAACCCGTGCAGAGGTGCGCGACCGTATAGGCGGTGTTGACGTAGCCCGAAACGTCTCGTGTTTAGGCATAGCACGTTAAATACCTTGCTAACCCGGGAATCCGGGTTAAGGCAGGATAGAGAAGTGGAATCTCGCAAGGTTCATATCCTTGAGAACGGCGGTTCGAATCCGTCTCCTGCAATTTCAAACATGATTAACTCAGTGCAGATAGATTTTCAGTCTAGCTGAGATACAGGGTTATACGAGATAGAGTAGTTCGGGATACTGGACTATCAACCATCTTTTTAGCAGAAGTGATTCTGTTAGAGGAGGAAGAAACTTCCAACACACCTTGTAGTGTATCATCATAAAGAGACCAAAAGCAGAATCCTTGTGGTCGGCGTACAATAGACGCTTGCTGTGCAAGAATAATCCGTTGATGTGAGTGGCGTGAGAGACCACGGACTAAACGGAAATCTCGTTAAGCTGATTTGCCTTGAACCTGAGAAATTAGGGTATAACACAAGAAATTCGTTAAAGTAGCGGTATGGCAATTCATAGAAAAATTTTCCTGCTATGAAAAACATTTTCTGAAAGAACCGTGAAATTTATGGGTGACACTCCCATGTGTGCTTTGACCGCGGTAAGAAGCTCAGGGTCGCTCCCGAAAGCTCAGACTTATCGTCACAGTGGCTGAATATGGTTGCAAATATGATGGATAAGGGGAAACCCTAATCATGTTTGAATAGTTGAGCTGACGTACCGAAATGGTTATAACGGCGTAGTCTTGAAAACTAATGTGGTGAAAGCCCTGTAGGTTCGAATCCTACCGTCAGCGTTATGGTGCATTGCTGTAATGGTATCAGAGTAGGTTGCTAACCTATCCAACAGAAATGTTGTACACGTTCGAATCGTGTATGCACCGTTACCCTGCCAGTGGTCTAACTGGCTTAATCCAATACCTGCGGCGGCAGGTCAATAAACACGACCAGGAGGATATATATGCAGAAACTTATTGACACATTAAAATCATTTGGAATCGAAATCCCGGAGGACAAACAGGCAGATGTTAAGAAAGCACTCTCTGAGCATTACAAAAATGCGAAAGAAGTAGCAAAAACTCTGTTGAAAGTCGAGGGTGAACGAGATGACTGGAAAGTACGTGCTGAGACAGCAGAAGAAACCTTAAAAAGTTTTGACGGTATCGACCCGGCAAATATTAAAAGCGAGTTAGAGACTTGGAAACAGAAAGCGGCAGATGCAGAGAAAGAATTCAACGCAAAAATCTACGACCGTGATTTCTCAGATGCTCTGAAAGCAGCACTTGATGATGTTAAGTTTTCCAGTGAAGCGGCTAAGAAGTCTGTTATGGCAGACATTAAAGAAGCAGGATTGAAGCTGAAAGACGGTAAAATCCTCGGACTGAATGACCTGATTGAGCAGATGAAGCAGTCTGACGCATCTGCTTTCGTAGATGAATCTCAGCAGCAGGCTCAGCAGAACCAGGCAAGATTTACCACTCATGTTGGACAGCAGCAGACACCGGGAAACATGACAAAGAAAGATATCGAAGCAATCAAAGACCCGTCCGAGAGACAGGCTGCAATCGCTCAGAATATCCAGTTATTCCAGTGATTTTTTACACCGACTATACGCCAGAGTATAGCCGCTAACCCAATACCTTAACAATTATGGGTAGAAAGGATTTTTTATGCCAGCAAAAACTAATCTTATTATGACTAATGATATTCATGTCACAGCACGTGAGATTGACTTTGTTACCAGATTCGAAAGAAACTGGCAGCACTTACGTGATATTCTGGGTATCATGAGGCCTATCAAAAAGCAGCCGGGTGCTTTACTCAAGTCCAAATACGCAGATGGTACTTTACAGAGCGGAAAAGTTGGTGAGGGTGAGGAAATCCCTTACAGCAAATTCGCTGTGAAAGAAAAAGACTATGCGGAAATGACTATCGAAAAGTACGCAAAGGCTGTATCTATCGAAGCAATCAAGGACCACGGTTATGAGAACGCTGTTCAGATGACCGATGATGAATTCCTTTTCCAGCTTCAGACTGATGTTACCGGCAGATTCTACGACTATCTGAAAACCGGTACACTTACTTCCACAGAAACAACATTCCAGATGGCCCTGGCAATGGCTAAAGGCCGTGTAGAGAACAAATTCAAGCAGATGCACAGAAATGTGACTGGCGTTGTTGGATTTGTGAATATTCTTGACGTATATGAATACCTCGGAACAGCTGAGATCACTATTCAGAACCAGTTCGGATTCCAGTACATGAAGGACTTTATGGGATTCAATACAATCTTCTTACTGTCCGACAGCGAGATTCCGAGAGGACAGGTTATTGCTACCCCTGTTGAGAACATCGTACTGTATTATGTTGACCCGAACGAATCTGACTTCGCAAGAGCAGGGCTTGTATACACCGTATCTGGCGAGACAAACCTGATCGGATTCCACACTCAGGGCAACTACCACACAGCAGTGTCTGAAGCGTTTGCAGTTATGGGACTTACTCTTTTTGCGGAGTACATTGACGCAATCGCAGTAATTACTATCGACGAGACACCAACACTTGGCACTCTGACAGTAAATTCCGTGGCTGGAACAGAAAGCGGTGATACAAAAATCACTGTGAATCCAGCTAAAGAAAATGCTGGCAATGTGTACAAATACAAAGTTGCAACAGACGCAGTAACTGTTGGATATGGACAGAACCTCAGAAACTGGACTTCTTGGGACGGAAAAGCTGACATTAAGGCAACAACCGTACAGAAGATTACAGTGGTTGAGTGTGATGGAACATACAAGGCACTGAATGCCGGAAGCACAAGCGTAACAGCAAAATCATAAACGTAGGAGGTAACTGGCATGGCTTACGCAGATTATAAATTCTATACAGAATCATTCGGCAATGTCGTGCCAGAAGCCGACTTTCCACGGCTGGCAGAAAGAGCCAGTGATTTTGTGGACACAATGACGTTTGACAGACTGGTGGACGGACTGCCGGAAAATGAACGCTCACAGAAGCGCATCAAAAAGGCGGTCTGTTCATTGACTGAATTAATGTATCAGATTGAGCTTGCTGAAAAGAATGCTACCAATGCCGCTGTGAGTGGTGCGTCAACCGCAATCGGGACCGGTGGTAGCACGACAGGCATTGTAACCTCTGTATCTTCTGGCAGTGAATCTATTTCTTATGCGACACCTCAGCAGATTGGGGCAAGCGCAAAAGAGTGGAGTGCGGTATATTCCACCGCCGGAGATGTGCAGAAAACAAACGACTTACTCTTAAAGACAGCTTTACCGCTTCTAATGGGAGTAAGAACGGATGATGGAATGCCGATATTATATGCGGGGGTGTGAGTATGAAAGGATTTTTAAGAAAAATACTTTGCAAACATAAGAACAGCGAAGTGATCTGCTGGCACTGGACGCACGGACCAAATGGCAATGATATAAGATTTTTAGAAATCCAAAGAAAATGTACGGAATGTGGGAAATATTTCTTTACGCATATAAAAGGTCAGGATGAGTGTAACAGATTTGTTAGCCATTACCCAGAAAAAGAATGGTCTGACAAATGCAAACCCGTTTTATAAAGGAGTGTGATCATATGGACATTTCAACACTTGGCTCATGTATTGCAATCGTTATGATTTGCTATATCGCAGGAATGGGCTGCAAAGCATCAAAAAGAATCTCTGATGAATGGATTCCAGTAATCATGGCGGTTATTGGTGGCATTCTCGGAGCGGTCGGAATGGGAGTTATCCCGGATTTCCCGGCAACGGACTATATAACAGCAGTTGCGGTCGGTATGTTTAACGGATTATCGGCGACCGGAGTGAATCAGGTTATTAAGCAGGCAGTACAGAAAGAATAATTAAGGAGAGGGTATCATGTATTCATCTAAAATTACACTTTTCAACTATTACGAAAGTGCCACAACAAAAGATGCTTACTGGTATCCTCATGTGTTATCTGGTGTTGACCTGATTACAGACAAGGGAGCAATCCTCAAAAAATACGGACCAGACGCAACTGACAACGCACAGCTACACGTTCGATATACTGTCCAGAACGGTGATATAACCATTACTGATAAAGACGGCAAGATTCTTCCATGGGTTCCGCCTAAAGAGTGGAAAAGGCAGATTAACAACGCTCTGGAAGACACCATCACATTCTCGGATGAATCGTTCTTCTGGGAAGGTGAGTGGACCGGTGGAACGGTATCTGATGGTGATTATCGGAGCGGATTCTACCAGTACATGAACGAGAACAAGGATAATGTGTTCAAGATTACCAGTGTAGGCGGTCCGTATACACTGATTCCGCATTTTGAGATTCTGGGTAAGTAATATGAGTAAGATTCATCATTTCAAAGGGTTCTCCATAGTTAATGGAGATATGAAAATCAAACTGAATATGGACAGATTTTCCAGGCAGTACCAAGAAGCCCAGTACCTTCTTGATGGAATGGTTATGGACAGTATGATAGAGTTTATGCCAATGATTTCAGGAGATTTTATTGACCGAACAAGAGTCAAAAGTACATCAATGCAAGGGACTGGATTTGTATGCGCTGCGGCTGCTCCTTATGGACGTTTTCTTTATTTTGGAAAGACTATGGTTGATCCTGCAACAGGTAGTACATGGGCAAGACACGATGCGGAAAAGGTTCTTGTGAGCCAGTATTCCGGTAAAACGAATGCAAAAGAGAATCTTCAATATACAAAATCACCGCATACTCAGGCACAAGCTGAATGGTTTGATGCCGCTAAACGACAATATGGCAGCACATGGATTCGTAAAGTAAAAGCACAGGCAGGAGGTGGCAGACATGGCAGATAAGCCTATTGGTAAAGATGCGACCGGATATGAGATTCTGACAGATGCCATGAAAGCACTTCTGAACCAGTATCCGGGACTATATGAAAATGAAACAATCAAATTCGAGGAACTTGGCAAAGAATCTGGAATTGCGTTCTCCGCAGATAATGGAGCGTTGGTCTATTCAGAAAAAGAAGATGTGTGCGGAACGATGCATCAGGTATGCCAGTATCCATTTTACGTAGTATACCGAACAGCATCCGACAAGGAGCGGCAGAAGTTATCTGTTCAGAAATTCCTGGACAGCCTCGGCAAATGGATATGCCGGGAACCAGTTGTCATAAATGGCTCTGAGACACGTTTAAATGCGTTTCCTGAGCTTTCTCAGGGACGAGTGATAAAACGTATCACACGTGACAACTCCTATGGCTTAGAACCGCAGGAGAGTGGCATACAGGATTGGTTATTGCCATTGTCAGTACGCTACGAAAACACTTATGAAGTAATATAACGAGTAACAACCGGCTATCAATTGGAGATAGTCGCTAACCTACACAGCCTTTTAAAAGTTATAGGCAGAAAGGACATTTCTATGGCAGTCACAGGCAAAATTGACCGTAAATATATGGCTCATTATATTGATGCAGGTTCCCTCTGTGGAGGACTGACACCGAAATATGAGCGTCTTGGAAAGGATCTGGAAGAGTACAATGTAGAACTCAACCCGGATACTGAAACATCTAAAAACATTCTTGGAGAATCCACATTCAAACACAATGGCTACGAAGTTTCTTCTGACGCTGATCCATTCTATGCAGACACTACTTCTGATCTGTTCACAGCATTACAGAAAATCGTAGATGGACGTCTCAAAGACGATAACCTCAAGACAAAAGCAGTTGAGGTTCATCTCTGGACAGAAGCTACGGAAGGCAAATATGAAGCATATCAGCAGGACTGCTACGTCGTGCCAACCTCCTACGGTGGTGATACATCTGGCTATCAGATTCCATTTACCGTCAACTATACTGGCGAACGTGTAAAAGGAAAATTTGATATCAGTTCCGGTACATTCACAGCCGACGGCAAATAAGCACATATACAAGGAGGATGCGTTAAATGGCAAAAGTAATTAACACCAAAATTGATGATGGAATTTTTACATTCACGTTTACCAACAACGAAGACGAAGTTTTTTCTTCTTTCAAGCTTAACCCGACTGATATCAATGTAGCAGCACGTGCGGAGGAACTGGGAGAGTACTTTGACCAGCTTAAAAATTCTATTCAAAAAGTCACATCTGGTAAAGAAGTGGCAGAACTGAACAAACAGATCGAAGACAAAATCAACTATCTGCTCGGATATGAAGCATCCAAAGACCTGTTTAAGGAACCGATCACAGCAACCACTGTTTTCGGCAATGGTCAGGTATTCGCCTATATCGTTCTGGATAAAATCGCAGAAGCAATTGCACCGGAAATTGAAAAGAGAAAAAAGAAAATGCAGGCAGCAGTCAATAAGTATACGGAGAAGTATACAAAATGACCGCCTATGAGCTACCCACCTCACTGAACATAAGTGGGGTGGATTTTTCTATCAGAACGGATTTTCGAGCAATCATTGATATTCTCATTGCGCAAAATGATCCAGAACTAGACGAGCAGGCAAAAGCAGTTGTTATGTTGCAAATTCTGTTTGAGGACTGGCAGAGCATACCGGTTGAGTGTCTGGACGAGGCCTGTCAGAAAGCGTCAGAGTTCATTGACTGTGGACAGTCGGACGATAATCCGAATCACCCGAAGCCCCGATTAATGGACTGGGAACAGGATGGAGATATGATCGTTCCGGCTGTAAACAAGGTTGCTGGTAAAGAAATCAGAGCAGTGCCTTATATGCACTGGTGGACATTCTTCGGATATTTCATGGAATCCGGTGAATGCCTGTTCAACACGGTTGTTGGAATCCGGTCAAAAAAGGCAAAAGGCGAACGGTTGGACAAATGGGAAAAGAAATTCTATCAGGAAAATAAAAACACAATTGACATAAAAACACGTCTCAGCGACGAGGAGCAAGCGTATAAAGATGCGCTGAATGAGATGCTGAACCTCAAATAGTTAGGAGGTGGATGTATGGCTGCTGATGGCTCAGTCATTATTGATACCAGAATGGATACAACCGGTGTCCAAAATGGCGTATCAGCTATAAAACAGTCATTTAACGGCCTTGGGAGTGCTGTAAAAAAAATCGGTCTGCTAATTGGCGGGGCTTTTGCTGTTGGCAAATTGGTACAGTTTGGAAAAGAGTGTGTGGAGCTTGGCTCTGACCTCGCAGAAGTGCAGAACGTGGTCGATGTTACATTCACAACCATGTCGGATAAGGTCAATGAATTTGCAAAGAACGCTATGACCTCAGCCGGACTGTCAGAAACAATGGCAAAAAGGTATGTCGGAACGTTCGGAGCAATGTCTAAGTCGTTCGGCTTTTCCGAAGCACAGGCTTACGACATGTCAACGGCTCTGACGCAGCTGACGGGTGACGTAGCATCATTCTACAACATTAGTCAGGACTTGGCTTATATCAAGCTGAAATCCGTGTTTACGGGCGAAACGGAAACATTGAAGGACCTCGGCGTGGTAATGACCCAGTCGGCACTTGACCAATATGCACTTGCGAACGGTTATGGCAAAACCACATCTGCCATGACCGAACAGGAGAAAGTTGCTCTCCGCTTTGCTTTTGTGCAGGAACAGTTATCAGCTGCATCTGGTGACTTTATTCGTACTTCTGATAGCTGGGCGAATCAGGTCAGAGTAATGCAGTTGCAGTTGCAGTCTCTCAAGGCAACAGTTGGACAGGGGCTGATTAATATTTTCACACCTGTCCTGAAATTAATTAATATCTTGCTCGGTAAGTTAGCAACTCTGGCGAACGCTTTCAAGTCATTCACGGAGCTTATTACTGGCAGGAAATCATCTGGTCAGACAAGTGGAAGTGGAGCAGGTCTTGCCGGAACAGACGCGATCGCAGATACAGCAGATCAGTATGGACAGGCAGCCGATAATGCAGAGAAACTGGCAGATGCCACGAACAAAAATGCAACAGCTACGAAAAAAGCAAATAAGGAAACAAAAAACTATCTTTCGTCACTTGATGAAGTTCACAAAGCCACATCTACTGGCAGTAATTCATCTTCCACACCATCTTCATCTGGTGGAAGTGGCGGAGCAGGTAGCAGTGGCCTTCCGAGTTCAGTAGGAAACGTGGACTACGGCAATCTCGCAGAGGGTGAAACCGCACTTGACAAGATTAGTGATTCCGCAAAGAAACTTGCTGACCTTCTCAAAAAACTCTGGAAACCATTCCGGGACGCATGGAAGAAAGAGGGCAAGAACACCATTAACGCGGCACAGACTGCTCTATCTGGACTTGCCAAACTTGCTAAGAGTGTAGGTAAAAGCCTTGTAGAGGTCTGGACAAATGGCACAGGTACAACGATGCTTACGACCATGCTGAGGATTGCTCAGAATGTACTTAAAACTATTGGTAACATTGCATCCGGTTTCGCAGATGCTTGGAATAAGAACAGTGTAGGGACGCAGATTATCCAGAATATTGCAGATGCCCTTGTGGTAGTCATGCAGTTTGTTGAGAAGATCGCAGAGGATACGGCAACGTGGGCGGCGAACTTGAACTTCTACCCGTTGTTGGAATCTATCAGCAATTTAACCAGTACATTTGCACCAATTCTGGAATCCATCGGAAATGTTCTTGAATGGATTTATAACAACATTGTTCTTCCGATGCTGACATGGATTATTGAAACAGGAATTCCAACAGTGATTAACCTAGTGTCTGATTTGGCTGGATTCTTTGCGGACCACCAATCAATCGTTGAAGCATTCGGCGCAGCTCTTATAGGTGCATTTGCCGCAGAAAAGATCGCAGTACTGGCTAAAAGTATCAGCGGAAGCATCACAACCGTTATGGATTTTGCAAAAGGTCTCATAGCATTGATGACTGGTTCTGGTGGAATTATAGGTGGTATTAAAGCTATCGCAACGGCTATCGGGCCGGGTGGAATTTTTATAGCGGCAGTAACGGCGTGCATTGCAATTGGAGTACTACTGTACAAAAATTGGGACAAAATTAAAGAAGTTGCAGGAATCGTAGCATCTGCTGTTGTTGGCTTCTTTAAAACAATGGGCGAAGGTGTAAGTATGATTCTTTCTGATCTGAAAGAGACCGTTACTGGAATTTTGAATGCGATAGGAACGCTTGTTTCAAATGTCATTTCTTCGATAGTTAAATTTGTGACTTCAAAGACGCGAGAAATGGCAGAAGCGGCAACCAGAAAAATTAGTGACATGAAAGAAAAGACTTCAACTTTATGGAATGGTATGAAAGCCAATGCAAAAGAAACTTGGGAGAATATCATGATGATTGTGGGAAATAAAGTTGCAGCTATCCGCGATGCTATTGTAAACAAATTTACATCTGCAAGAAACAGAGTGGTGGAAATCTTCGGCGGTATCCGTGATACCATTCGAAACATATTGAACAAAGTCATCGGCATCGTCAACAGAGCAATCGGAACTGTCAACAGTGCGATTGGCGGAATTGAATCGGCTTTCTCCTTTGGTCCGTGGGAAGTACCTACACCGTTCGGTAAGAAAACAATCGGATTTAGTGCAACATTTCCGAGAGTTCCAACAGTACCTTATCTGGCAAAAGGTGCAGTTATTCCGCCAAGAAGTGAATTTCTGGCGGTGCTTGGCGACCAGAAACAGGGTAATAATATTGAAACACCAGAAGCACTGCTTAGAAAAATTGTTCGTGAGGAATCTGGTGTGCAGCAGAGTAGCGGAAATTATCGTTTTACCGCCCAGATTAACCGAAGAACAGTATTTGATGAAATTATCGAAGAAGCAAAGTTAAGACGTGATACAAGCGGCAGAAACCCGTTTGAACTGGCATAGGAGGTGAGTGCATGGCATCTATATTATTAAGCAAATCCATAACGGACAGATATAAAATAAATGGTAAGCGCATGCCTCAGCCAGACAAGGACATGACGTGTAATTTTGAAACAACTTACTCCGAAGGAAGTAACCGTACGCAATTTGGAAAAGCCATATTGGTTCCGTTATTTACAGTTATTCAGTATGGCTATGAGGCTAGTAACATACCAGTGGCAGAAGCAGAAGAACTTATAAACGCAATAATATATGGGAAACCTTTTAATTTGTATCACTATTCCATAAGACACCATGATTGGCGTACAGAATCATTCTATGTTGGAAAGGGGACGTTTTCCCTGGCCTGTGCGGCACCCGGTGAAGAATACTATTCCAAAATATCTTGCAACATGCAGGGGGTGAATCCACTTGATTAATGCATCTGATGCGTTTAAACAAAAATTAGCAGATGGCGAACCTGTCTGGGAGGTGGTAGATATCACCTTCCCTGATGGAACCGTAAAAACTGTACAGAATGAGATTATGAGCGGCAACAACTCATTTTCTGATTGTGCAGAAAGTAGCAGTTTTCCAATCGGTTGCGTTATCTGCAAGTCCATGACTTTGGAGTTGGACAACACCTCCGACCAATGGAAAAACTATAATTTCTACATGGCAAAAGTCCATGCGTATCTCAAAATGCAGACCTCTGTAGCAAGTCCGGCTGTGGCAGATGAATTACTGGACGATAGAATCGAAACCATTGATAAGGGTGTTTATACAATTACAACACCAGAACAATATGGTGAAATCCTTAGTTTTACTGCTTTGGACGATATGTACAAGACCAATGCCGTACACTCAACAAAATTGGTTCTCCCACAGACGGTTGAGAGTCTGGTGAGGGATGCATGCAGTACTCTTGGTATCACGGCTGGTTTTTCGAAAATGGCACATGGTGATCTGATTATCAACGAACTCCCAAAAGATATGACATATCGTCAGCTTTTCGGATGGGCTGCCATGCTCGATACAGCGAACGCTCGCCTGGACAGCAACGGAAGCTTGCAGTTTGTCGGATGGAATCTGGACGCTACTCCGAGCATTGAACTCAAAGATTATATCAGCATGCCGGCAGTGTCAAGTGACGACATAGTGATAACCGGAATCAATATAATAAGCGGTGATAATTCTGGAACATACGGAACTTCCGGCTACATTTTGTCCATGGAAAACAATCTTGTGGGTGAATCCGATCTTGCAACAGTGGCAGCACAGATTGGTGATTCCATTATCGGTACAAAATTTAGGAATCTCCAAGGAGACATGGCGTTCAACCCATTGTTGGAATTTGGTGACGTGGCTTATACTTATGATCGTAATCTTAACCAATACGTCACTCCTCTAACAGATGTATCATGCACAGTTAACGGAAAAACTACTCTAAAAACACAGGCTGACGACCCGATCAGAGGAATGAGTCTATATTATTCTGGAGCCACAAAAGCAATCGTTGCAGCGCGCCGGCTTGTCGAGAAAGAAAAAAACGCCAGAGAGCTAGCAATCAAAAAGTTGCAGGAGTCTCTTTCTGTCGGAAGTGGACTGTTCGCAACTTACGTCGAGCAGGAAGATGGAAGCACAATCTCATATTTTCACGACAAAGCTAGTCTGGCAGAATCGAAAAATGTGATCAAAATTACATCCGAGGCAATCGGTGTGTCAAATGATGGTGGCAATACTTATCCATTTGGCTTCCAGCTGACCGGAACGATGATAACTAAACTCCTGTACGCTGAGGGCATTAATGCAAACTACATTGATACTGGTGCATTGACGGTAAGAGACAAAGGCGGAAATATTCTTTTCCAAGTCGATATGGACACCAAAACGGTTGTTATCAACCCAGATGTTTTGATTGTCGGAAATATGACATTGTCCGAGAAATTGAAAAACATGGATGAGAATATTGCATCTGCCAAGAATATGACATTCCAGCTGTCAAACGATATGCAGACGATCACATCTGACGCAGACGGAAACATTCCGGTATTTCCAACAGTGGCAACTACAGCGAAAGTTATGTATGGCTCAAATGATATCACAAATGATTGTAGCTATACCATTACAAAATCAGACAGTGTAACCGGCTCTTGGGATGTAGATACACATACTTACACTGTCACAGGCTTGAGTGCAGACAATGGATGGATAGACATCAGAGCAACATATCTCAGTAATCTGGCAGTAACAAAAAGATTCACGATTTCTAAGCAGAAAAAGGGCGAAGATGGAAAAGATGGTGAATCTGGTAGAACATACATGGTTGAGCCATCATGTAACGTCTTGAAACGTGGCTCTGACAAGACAATTAGTCCAAACTTTATAACATTTAAAGCGTATTATCGTGACGGAAAATCAGCTACTAGAGTGCCTTATAAAGGCAGATTCGTTGTTGAAGAGACTGCTGACGGAAACACTTGGAATACCATTTATACTAGTTCAACCGATGAGGATACCGTGACACACTATTTGTATTCTATTTTGACAAATGGATCTGGTCAGACAGTAGCAAGTTCTAATGGTTCAACTGTCGGTATTCCGAGAGATGTGACAAATGTTAGATGTAAATTATATGCATCCGGTGGTACTACGACATTGATGGATATGCAGAGCGTGGCGGTCGTTATTGATATAGACAATTTGACGCAGGAGCAAATAGTTAGCATTCTGACTAATGACGGGGCTTGGAAGGGATTATATTATAGCAATGGGCGTCTCTACGTCAGCCTTGATGCTCTTCTTGGTGGAACAGTTACCTTGGGCGGCAAAAAGAATGGGAACGGTTATCTGAAAATTAAAGATGCCAGCAATGCTGTTAAAGGATTAATTGATCGCTCTGGATATACTGTATTTACAAGCTACGAAGAAAATTCAAAATACATGAAATATACAGGTGTACAGTTTTCAAGCGATGGAATATTCCCTGTTGATATCAAGAAGTTCTTTGACGATGAAGTAGATATTGAAATTGAAAATAGTGAAAATTGGGGAATCAGTTGGAAGGATAACAGTCTAAACGTATATGCCACAGAGGTATCGGCTGATACCGGTACATTTGGAGATTTAACTGTTACTAATTCTGCATCTTTTGCAAAATCGCCAAAGATAGAAAACATGGAGTATACGACATCATCAAATACTATTTGTTGGGATGGACGTACAGGATACAAACAGCTGATGCTGAAATCTTCATCCTCGAAACGCTATAAAGATATTGGAAACAATATTTCAGAGCAAGAAATTGAAGAATGGTACAACATCGAACCGCTTTGGGCAAAGTACAAAGATGGGTATCTGGTCGAGGGTGACGAGAACGAAGGCAGATACATTCCAATGTTTATTGCCGAAGACGTAGAAGAATATTTTCCAGAAGCTACTAGACACGCTAATGGACTTGTTGAAGACTGGAACGAACGTATCATGATACCGGCAATGTTTGCAATGATTAAAAGCCAAAAGTCAGAAATAAATTTACTCAAACAGGAACTTAATGAAATAAAGCAACTCTTAAGAAAGGAGTGACACCATGGCGGAATCATTAAAAACAATATTAATGTCGGCATTGACTTCGAAAGCAACACCGGCAGAAAGTGACACATTGATAGTTGGAGAAGGGAATGCATTAAAGAAAATATCGTTTTCACAGCTGTTCACTTATTTAAAAGATAAATTGGGAATCAATACGCTAAACACGAATTTAGGAAAAACTGCTCGTTTTTATGCTGCAAGTAATTTTTATGTACCTGGAAGCTCTGGCGATTATTCCGGGCTTGCAATCGGGGGGAATGCATGGAGTAACATTACTGGAATACAGTATGTGAGTGCAACTGATTACAAACATTACTATACATTCCCAAAAGGCACATATTTAGTAAATATCAACCTTTTTGCAAATCTTGAAGCATCAACTTCAAATGTTCTGGGGGTGGCATTACATATCGAAGTAGATGATAAAATGATAGCGAATCCATGGTTTAGAATGATTGATTCATATCAAAGCATTTCTTATCCTGTTATCATCAATGGAAGTAAGCTAAAAGTCACCATGTACTCAGGAAAGACAATTGAAATTGTAAATAATGCCAATCTTTCATATGTTGATTTTATGAGATTGAATTAATCAGCATACAATACTCCAATAGTCACAGTTCTGTTGGTGCATGAGTCACCATTGAAATCAGTATATAGAGTTTGTTTTAGTTGAATTATTGTACAGCACTGGCTGTTACGTGTCCGAACTTGCAATAGTCACCACAGATACGTGGTGTGAAAGGAGAAAATATGGAAATTAAAGGAATTGACGTATCATCTTATCAAGGCAATCCAGATTGGTCAAAAGTATCGAATTCTGGAATTAAGTTTGCAATATTGAGAATCCATCAGAAATCTGGAGTCGATACATCTTTTGAACATAATTACAAGGGTTGCAAATCCAATGGAATCCTTATTGGTGGATATAAGTACAGCTACGCTTTAACACCGGCACAGGCGATTGATGAAGCTGAGGACGTACTTTCCGTTCTTTGTGGACGTGGATTGGATTTCCCAGTATTCTACGACCTTGAATGGGCGCAGCAGAGAAGCCTTGGAAAACAGGCTATCGAGAATATTGCAGTAGCGTTTCTGACCAGAATCAAGAAAGCCGGTTATAAAGTTGGCATCTATTGCAATCTTGATTGGTACAACAACGTTCTGTCAGATGCTCTGAAACAATATGATTGTTGGATTGCTCGTTATCCGGCTAACGACAACGGCTCTGTACAGGAAAGATTGCGTCCATCTGCCGGTGCAGGCTGGCAATATTCCAGCAAGGGAAAAGTTCCAGGAATCAGTGGTAATGTAGATATGGATGTGTTCTACAAGGACTATAGAGGAACGATGCAGAAAGGAGAAACTAAAATGGTAAAAATCAGTAACTGCGGACATGATGAACACGGGAGATATGCAGGTGGGAAAGCAGGAGATCAGACTGGTACAGAATATCAGATCATGAACTGGTACAGCAGACCGTGGCTCTGTGTCCTAAGATTCAATGATGCCAAAATCGCAGCCATGATTGCAGATATGGCGACAAAAGCGGCACAGAACAATCTCATCGGGTACGATCAGGGTACTGCCGGAAACAGCAATGACCGATATTCATTCTGGCAACACTTAAAGGCAAGTAACTACGATCCGGCGCAGATCACGGTAGCTTGTGAATCTGACTGTAGTGCAAGTACAGCTGCAATCGTTAAGGGTGCTGGATATCGCCTAAATAATGCAAAACTGAAAGCGGTCAGCATCTATCTGACGACGCGAAACATGAGAGCTGCAATGAAGATTGCCGGCGCGAAAGTACTGACGGATAGAAAGTATCTGACATCCGGCGATTATCTGAAAGCCGGAGACATTCTTCTGAATGACAGCCACCATGTAGCTATTGCAGTCACAAGCGGAAGCAAATCCAGCAATACTGCAAATAATACAACAACTACAATAACCACGAAAGGAGCCGGTTATATGTTTGAGCCAAAATTAGTAAAACTTGGAAGCGAAGGAACTTCTGTCCTGTTGCTTCAAGAGATTTTGATCGCAAGAGGATTCAAAGGAAAGAATGAAAAGGCATTGAGCTTATCCAGAAAAGCAGATGCAAATACCATCTATGCGCTTAAGGCTTACCAGAAATCTAGAAACGGAGTTCTGGCCGTAGACGGAGAATGTGGGGAGAAGACCTGGAAAGATTTGATTGCAATCTAAAAAGCATAAAACTTAAGCCCCTTGGAGGTTACTCCTTGGGGCTTTTACATTGTATTGTATCAAATTCGGAATGATAAGAATTTTCTGGTTAGTCACACGTTAGTCACAAACAAATTGTTGGAATCCGCATAAATACGGCATTCTTACCTACTTTGCCTTTTCCAATGTAAAAATTTTTACAATCTTCGCAAAGACGCATAAATACTGAAAAATGTTGATTTTATGCGGGCTTACGGACTTTATATAGACAGATTTGGACAAAATAAAAATGTCTTAAAAATGAACGGTTAGTCACAGTTGGTCACAAGTGTTTGTTTCAGCTATTGCCGTTAGTCACAAACGGAACTTTTATCTTTTTAATCTCCGACCGGAGTTCTTCTAGGGTTCTGTGACCGTATACAGCGTTCGTGATGTCATTCCCAAATGTATGCCCTAGCATTCTTTTTCTGTCATTTTCTCTGACGGAATATTTTTCACACAGGGAAGAAAATGTATGCCGACAATCATGCGGTGTATGCTTTGGATTTCCGACTATTCCTAATTTCTCCAATATTGGATAGAATCGAAACATTCTATAAGTGACTTTATTCATATTCAGCAGGGTTCCGTCAGTATCAATTCTTGATTTGACAAAGTTGTAAATACATGGATGGATAGGTACGATCCTGTCTTTGCCGGCCTTGGTTTTCGAACCACCTTGGAAAAATCTTTTGTCCAGATTAACTTCCAGATTTTCAAGCTCTCCAATTCTCCAGCCAGAATAGCACATGATCAGAATTAACTGTACGTCAATATTTGCTGAATTTTGCCACAGGGTCTTCAATTCCTGTTCAGAAAAAGCAGTGCCATGTTCAGTGTCATCGTCTTTGTTTATTTTGACAAATTTAGATTTGTTTTCTGAAACAATCTCAGCGTATATTGCGTATTTATACATCTGGTTAAAAAGCACCAGTATTGCTTTCAGACTTCCTTTTTTCAGTCCTTTTTGATTGTCAATGAATTCTTGCAGATTTGTAGCTTTTAAATCTTCGAAAGGTTTGTCGTATAATGTCGTACAATACGAATAGGCTGCCGAGTAGTTTGATTTTGTTGCTTTCGAGTAATTTGTTCCTTCGGCGAACTTCCATGCTATAAACCGTTCGTATACTTCTGCAAACGTTAATTTCTTAATCTCTGGATGTTTGTCTTCCACTCCTTTTATCGTTCCGTAATCAGCCAATATACGCGTCACAAGGGTATCTGTGTCGGTAGTAGGCGATACTGGTAAGTCATTCTCCATCCCAGGCTTGTACGTTCCGGCTTTGTAGGCGGTCAGAACGGCGAAGCCTTTCAGCCAGTCATCAACGTAGCAGATCGCAGGTGGACGGACCGCTTTTCCTGCTGCGTTAATTGTTGCTGGTGGATGTACGGCATAACAATTACGTCTATTCTTGCCAAGATAACGGATGCTCCCGAATCCGTTTGGCAATTTTGGGTAAGTCTTTCTTTTCTTCGGCATGATATTTCCCTCCTTGAATGCGAACAAATTTTCTGGGTTGCTCAAAAATACCGAAGATGATACAATATGATTTGTATGAATGATGCATCATCTTTGCGTATGAGTGTGGTGCGATTAATATTTTTCTTTTTCATTATAAAACCGGTTCCCGTTGGTAGCGAGAGCCGGTTCTTTTTAGTATTTATTCTATTTCTGTAATATCAAAAGAATATCCAAGGACTTCTCCGACATCTGTGCATTTTCCTTTTAATGTAACTGTATCGCCTTTTGTAAGAGCGGATATTTTTGCCTTCTGGTCATCATTTTTAATGTAACACTGAACTCCAATAATCTCAAAATCTCCATCGGCCATGAGATCAATATACTTTCCGCCTGCATCAATATTTGTGAGTTTTCCAGTAATCTCAAGGTATTTACCTTTATATTTGTCAGACGCTCCCATAGCGTTATTATTAAGGGCATCCATCATGTCATTTACAGATACAGATGTATATTCGATTGACTCAGATTCCTGTTTCTGACTGTCTGGAGCAGTTGCTTCTGTTTGTTTTGTCGTACTATCAGCGGATTTGTCTTCGCCTGTGACAGCACCGATAACCACTCCTATGATAAGTATTAATACAACCCATTTTAATATTCCGCTTTTTTGTTTCTTTCTACAATGTGGACATATTTTTGCATCTTTCGGAATGTCCATCTTGCAATGTTTGCACTTCTTTGTTTTTTCTTCGCTCATGCTTTATCTCCCTCCAATGACGTAGTTTTCATATTTTTCTCTTATTTTCGCAAGTTCTCTTTGCCTGATCGGGACGATCGCGCCAGATACCATCGTAAAAAAATGGCTTACTTCGCTTACCTCGTCCATATTAACTATATAGCTCTGGTGGCAGCGCAAAAATCTTCCGTCAAGACTCTTTTCGATATCATTGAGCTTTCCTCGTTCCTTGTGTGATATTCCGCACGTGCAATGGATCATTATGTATTTGTTCTGGCTTTCGATGTATTCAATATGCCGGAATTCAGCTCTGTGAAAGTAGTCCTTGTTCTTGATAGTAAGCGTTTTTTCACGGATATTTTCAAGCGTCTGCTCAACAACTGAATACATTCTTCCATGCTCAGAGCCTTTAATGATGTAATGAACCGGCAGCACATCAAGTGCATCAAATACATATTCTTTGCGTTCTGTCCAAAAAGTGATATTTCCATAGTATCCGATTTTTCTTAATCTTTTGGCAATCTCTATGCCATTTTCTCCGTTAATGGAGACATCAAGAATTATTATGTCATACCATTCACCATCTGAAACATCGTCGATCAAAGGCTTTCCGCTGGTGTAGGTGGTTAATGTATATCCACCATCACCATGCTCTTTTAGATATCGGTCAATGCTATTTTTGAAAATCTCAATCCGTAAATTATCATCGTCACAAATCGCAATTTTCATTCAAATCATTCCCTTATGGGCGTTGTTTTCGCCATTTGCAAAAAAAAGTGTTTAAATATGCTATTTTTATTATAGCATCGTTAAATTTAGTTGTAAATAGACGTTTTTAGGTGATTTATGAAATGAAAATAATCAAAAATATACTAATTATAATAGGAGCTGTGCTTTTGCTTAATTACATTGTTTATTTACCAATGTGCGTAGACGATTATATCCGTGAAGAGTCAGGAGTGTATTCTGTCCAAAATGCGTACAGATCTTCTACCCTACATAAGAATAGAACCCATGAAATCAAGCAGACCATGCCGCCGTTTTTATTCGCCCTGCCACTAAACAGAAAAGACTATATCTTTGATTTTACGAATAATTTCTATGCGATCATAAACATATCGGTGTATATCTGGCAGTTTCCAAGGGCAAACATTAGTGATATAATGGCATGAAACGAACTAATGTTCGGTTCTATTTCCCACAAACCGGACATATACTGTAATGTAGGTGGTAATTGCAATAGGGAGGGCTGTTATGGATTATAAGAAAGAGATTATTGAGATGGTTGAAAAATGCACGAATAATCATTGGATAGAAGTGATTTATATATTTGTGAAAAGGCTAATCGGATAACATTAAAAAAGACAAGGGTTTGCGCATTGCCCTTGTCTTTCTTTTTACTTATTAGAAATCATGTCAATAAGTTTTTCTAAATTGTCCCATCCCTCATCATCCAATCTGGCTAATGCAGACACGAGACGGTGTCGGAAAGAATCTTCTCCAGATTTCATTACGTCTGCAAGCATGGCAGAAATTTGTTTGTCTTTAATTCCGGATACAAACATATCTCCGTTTCCAGTTCTGAGCCATTCTTCGTTTACAGAACATTTCTCACAGATTAATTGAATTACTGCGTCTGTAGGAGTTCTTCTTCCAGTTTCATAACTGGATAAATTTGCCTTTGGTATTCCCAAAAAGCTTGCAAATAAATCTTGACTCTTCCAATTAGGATTAGAATTTCTTATTTGCTTTATTCTGTTTTTCAATTCGTACACCTCCTTTCAAATAAGATTATACACCACATAATTAAAAAAGTAAATATTAAAATTGTACAATGTACAAAAATTGTGCTTGACAAAAGTTGTACATAGTATTATATTAAGAGTGTACAAAGTACAACAAAGGAGGCGAAGAAAAATGTTAGAATGCATCATTAGTGAAAATATTCTCGGTCAGGTTTCAGTTCAACTCGAAATGACGAGCCACGACTGGTCGAGATTAAAAGCGTCTGCCGCGTGGATGCAGGTGGAGCAGATTCTAATGGAATCTGAAAAACAAAATAGCCACTACTCCCGCCATAACCAGACAAGCAAATCGGAAGCGGTACATTGTACAAGCTGTTGGATGAAACGGCTTTTCCACCGATTTTTCGTTCGAAAGATGCGACGGTAGTTGGCAGTTTATCACATGGATATATGTTTCCATTAATAACGATGGAGATATCTGTGATCGATACGGCAGAATTTGAAAGGTTATCAAATTGGATATAAGCCAGAGCCAATTGCTTCTCTGCACTATATCCGAAATAAGGTAAACTTAAACGAATTTTTCGCCGTGATTGAATCACTTGCCAAGCAGTACCAACGGAGCCTATTAGTCCAAGCAGAAAAGTGATGTTTTCAAAAGTAACAATTTCTTTAACAGAATTCAGAATTGAAATGATTGGATTCATTTTAATACCTCCCTTGAAGGAGAGTATATCACAAGAAAGGAGTGAGTGCATGTCTGAAAAAGAAAAAAGAATCGTTGAAAAGTTGAAAAACGCGATTCCTAATATGTCAGAGTTTGACAAGGGATACATTCTTGGTAAGACGGAAAGTTTTTCCGAGAATAAGCCAGATGATTCTGGTAAGGAACAGAAAGAAAGTTCTTAACATGGAGGTGAAAACAGTTGAGCAGATACAAAAGCAAAGTCGAAGAGTCCTTTGGAGAGCTTTGGAAATTTGTTCTGGATTTGCAATATGAGACAGACAAGATTAAAAAAGCTGTTCTGACAGGGGAAAAAGGCGACTTGAAGATGCCTGAAGAAATTCCGAGTGAGCAGACAGATAACGAATATCTGAAAGAGCAGTTCGGAATATATTCACGATATGTGAAATCGTTATCCATCTGCACACGCGTTTTAGCAATTATCTCAATAATTTCTCTAATAATTGCAATAGTTGCTCTGATTGTATAGAAATTGAAAAAATACCCGTTATCAGCGCAATGATTGACAGAACAGTTGTTATCCAAAATCTGGATATATCTTGAAAATATGTTTTCATGGCGACTTCACCCGCTTGTGTGATTTCATATGTGTGCTCTTGCGACCTTGAACGCATAAAGCACTTTTTACTGAAAAGGTATCTGCAAGCATCTACTTCACGCTGATTACCAGGAGTAAATCCACAATTTCTTAAAGCTTTTTTCAATATTTTATATTGATATCTTGTTATCAAATGAACACCTCCCATCTACTGGGAGTATACCACAAGAAAGGAGTAAATATATGAGTAGATCACTTGAAAAAAGGATTCGTTCATTGGAAAGAAGAGCTGCCAGTCTTGAATCGCAACTTCAAGACCAGCAACAAATTATTTCTTCTCAGCGTCCGAACGTCCGCCCTGAATCACTTTTAAAACAGGTGGCTCGTGATGCTCAGTCAGGTGCTCGTATTCCAGCATTCCGAATGAATCTAGGTAATCGAACATTATTTGAGGAGAAAAATGGGAGCAAATAATTTTACACATTTTACCGGAAAGAAATCTCCATTCAAAACTCAAAAGAGAAAGAAGAAATCAAAGGTAAAAAAAGTTCATAAAAACAAATATGAAAGGAGCATAAAATGAGCGAAGTTGATACTTACATCAAAGAAAATGCAGAAGTTCATCAGTTCGCCGCAGAGGTTGCGAGAATCATATCAGGCATTCCACAGATGCCAGAGTTCTCCTCGGAGAACATGAGCGTATCTGATGCAAGTCAGTTGATCGGACTCCCTGCAACATCAATCCGAGCAGGAATTGTATACGGATGGCTGCCGATCGGGACTGCTATCCAGAATAACAAGCCAGCAAAAAGCCTTTCCGGTGGCAGGATCACATACATCATAAGCCCTAGGAAAGTCTATGAAGTAACTGGTCATGTCTGGAAAGGCAAAGCTGCTCTTAATAAGTGAGTGCCCCGGAGGGAGTTGTAGCCTCCACCCCGGAGCTTTGCACCCACTAAAGTACCTTAGTGGATAGATACATTATAGTTCTCTATCTGCTAATTGTAAAGACAAATAAGAACAAATAAGGAGAAATTAGCACGATATGAGTGAAATTAAAAGTGAAAGCCAGCCAACATGGGCTGATATCGAAGTAGCACTTGCAACCGAAATCGTTGAGGAAAGCAAGAAGAAATCAAGAAAGTGGTTCACTGCATGGATTGTGACAGCCGCCGCACTGGTAGCGAGCAATCTTGCGTGGATTCTTGGAGGAATTGAAAAATGAATAAGGTTCGCGTAAGGGAAATACTTATGGCGATCACTATAGGAATTCTGGTGACGTTCCTACCATGTTGGGAGTGGTCAGGAGTACTTGACAGAATCATGGCGGCGGCAGTTATGAGCCTGATTCTGATAGGAAATTTATGAAAAGGAGAAAAAATGAACGGGGAGAAAATTAAGGAATTATTTGAATTGTGCCTGAGAGTTTCAAGTGAAACAACGGCGCATGTGAATTTTGACTATACGGCGTATGACGACATATCCAGAGTTTATATTTATGTATTTAATGATGCAGGGGAGATCGTAAAGTATTTTTCATTGTACCAGTTTTACGACTTTAAGTTTGAATCTCAGAATTATGAAGATGCAAAGAAATGTCTTCTGGAGCTGCTTATTAATGGGAGGTGTCCGTTAAATGAATCTTGAAGAATTAAGACTTCTCCCGAAGTGGGATATGGTCCTTGCAGTAAATATCTTGCTAGAGGAACTGAACAGACGAAATGCCCCTATTGTTGACTGGGAGAATTCAGATATGTTTATCGACCATCTTGAGTATCACGCCGCTGATTCCATTCAGAACGGCAAGACAGTTCCGGGCATGGGAGATAAGTCAGACGCGATCTATTGTTTTTTTAAGCAGTTAAAGGAGCCAGTCTATGAACGAGAGGATACAGGAAGTACTGAGACTGATTGACATTCAGCTTGCACTTGCGCCAGATAATCCAATTGAGGAACAGTATAAGGCGAGAACGTTGGCAAGTTATGTACAAGCTTTAAACGGGCTTTTAATGGCTCAGAAATCATATGAGGAGGGAAGCATCAGTGAGTGAATTCGAAATCCGTATTCCGGCAAGAAAGAAGCAACCGGCAACTGATAAGGACAACCCAGTTGTGAAAGTTTCGCCGGAAGCATACAACGCACTGGTCGAAATCTATAACGAATCAACCTTATCGATGAAAGATATTGCAAGTTTGCTGATTATTGAGGGCAGCAAGCATGTAGTTTATGACAAGGAGGAATAGCAATGGCAACACCCGTATTAATTATTGGAAAATCTGGTTCTGGCAAGAGTACCAGTCTTAGAAACTGCCAGAATGAACACTGGAATCTTATTAGAGTATTGAATAAACCGCTTCCGTTCAAAGGAAAGATTGATGGATGGTTTACAGATGATTACCAGCAGGTAATGAAATGCCTGATCGCATCAAAAGCAGAGTCAATTGTAATTGATGATGCAGGTTATCTTATCACGAATCATTTCATGAAAGGACACGCTTCTGCCGGAAAAGGCAATGCGGTGTTCGCTCTGTACAATGATATTGGAGACTATTTCTGGAATCTTATCCAGTTTATTGTAACAAAAGTACCGCAGAATAAAATTGTTTACCTTATGATGCATGAAGAAAAGGACGATTCCGGGGAAGTAAAACCTAAGACAATTGGTAAGCTTCTGGACGAAAAAGTTTGCATCGAGGGTATGTTTACCATCGTTCTTCGCTGCATTGAAGAGAGTGGAAAACACTTATTTGTTACCCAGTCTAGTCAGGGAGCAGTAAGCAAATCCCCGATCGGGATGTTTGATAGTTTAACTATTGATAACGACCTTGCAGAAGTTGACAAGGTTATCAGAGACTACTACGAATTAGGAGGAACAGACAATGCAGAAACCAAATAATTACGAAAACACACAGGCATCTGGAGAATTTACACCTATCGAATTAGGTGGTCATATCCTTGAAATTAAGGAAGTTCTTGAAACGCAGAGCAGATCAGGAAAACCAATGTTGAAAGTATCTTTTGATTTTGCTCAGAATGATTCTCAGGCAGGATATTTTGTGGAATCATTTAGAAATGATATCAGACCAGACAAAAGATGGCCGTCAGCAGGAACAACGTATATTATGACAGAAGATCAGGACGGAAACTGTTCAAAGCAGTTTAAAACATTCACGACTTCCGTTGAAAAATCTAACCCTGGCTTTTCTGTAATCTGGGGTGATAATTTTGGACAGTGCTTTAAAGGAAAGGCTGTTGGCGGAGTGTTTGGGATTGTAGAAGAAGAATACAACGGAAGTACACACAAAAATCATAAACTCAGATGGTTCAGAAGTGTGGATGGTGTGAAAGATGCAGCTATTCCGGAAGAAAAATTGCTTCCTACTTCTTCAAACCAGAGTTCTATGCCTGAGCCTGGTTCAGACGGATTTATGAATATTCCAGACGGAATCGATGAAGAATTACCATTTAACTAAGAGGGTGATTTGAATGGATATACAGATTGATTCCAGAGAAAAAGCCAAGGCAATACAAAAAATCAAAAAATCATTTGATCAGGGCGGAGTCAATTATTTTTTCAGCAAGCTCATGGTGGGGGATTATATGAATTTGGATAATCCCCGCCTGATAATTGACAGAAAGCAGAATTTGCAGGAATTGTATGGAAATGTCTGCCATCAGCATGAAAGGTTCAAGAAAGAACTTATAAAAGCTATGCAGGCACATATTCAGCTTGTAATTCTGGTAGAACACGGATCAGATGTGAAGTGTCTTGAAGATGTATATTTCTTCTATCAGCCGGAGATGGAACGCTTTCGGTATGTAACGCGAACAATTGACGGAAAACAAATCAAAACAAGAGAAAAATACATACAGAAAGAAATTAAAGGAACTTCTTTGTTTCGATCTTTATGCACAATTAGAGACCGGTATAATGTACAGTTTGAATTCTGCAATAAAAAGGACACCGGAAAACGGATAATGGAGATTCTTTCAGATGGACAAAGAAACAATTAAGCAGCAGAACAGCATGAGAGATGTTCTGAGTAGATACGGCATGGTTCCGAACAGAGCAGGATTTATACAGTGCCCCTTTCACAGCGGCGACCGTACTGCATCCATGAAAATCTACAAAGACAGCTATTATTGTTTCGGCTGTGGCGCAACAGGTGACATATTTACGTTTGTTCAGAATATGGATAATTGCGATTTTAAGACAGCTTTTAGCTTGCTCGGAGGAACTTACCAAAAGCCAAATTTTTCTTCCAGAATAGCAATGTATCACCATCAGAAGCAGATGGAAATGCGACAGAAGGAAGAACAGAAGAAAAAGGTTGAACTGCAAGAATGCTTGTCTGATATAGATTTCTACCGGGCTATCCTTGACAGGGTAAAACCATTATCTGACGGATGGTGTGAAACATGGAACAGGTTGCAACTTGCGCTATATCACCATGGATTCATAACAGGACTGGAAGAAGGTGATTAACACGTGGAAATGATAAACAAGCTCACAAAAGATTCCATTCTAGGAGAAGATGTGTTTGACGAGATATTCAGTCAGGAAGATGAAATATATAAAGCACGTCTTACACTGACTCTTCTGGACAGAGCTAAGGAGCTTGGCGTAAAGAAAAAATTTGAAGATTTGCTTAAAGCTTACACCAAAGTACAGAAGCAGATGATCGAGAAAGAGAAAAGTAACAGGACGTTGTCTATGCTGGACCAGTGGACTAATTTTTCTGATTGTGAATATGACAGAATGAAGTGTCTCAACTGGGTGGCGGACGATGATGGAATTAGAATTTCAAACACGAATCCAGGATCGCCGGACATTATAGCCTGTTATCATCCTATTCTTCCGATTGAACGAATGAAGAATCTGGAGACCGGAGAAGAACAGATAAAGCTAATCTATAAGAGGAATAATAAATGGTCCGAGGTTATTGTGCCAAAAACCATGGTTGCATCATCTACTAAAATCGTTGGCTTATCTGCGCTTGGGATTTCAGTGACATCTGAGAATGCGAAGTTTCTTGTACGATATCTGTCAGATGTCGAGAATGCAAATGACGATTATATCAACATTCAGTATTCCTCCAGTAAAATCGGGTGGATTAGGGATTATTTTCTTCCCTATGACAAAGATATTGTGTTCGATGGAGATATGAGGTTCCGGCAACTGTACGAAAGTATCAGCGTAGGTGGCAGCAGAACAGAATGGTATGAGCACGTGAAGAAGGTTCGTGCTACTGGAAGAATAGAGCCGAAAATCATGCTGGCTGCAAGCTTCGCTAGTATTCTGATCAAACTGGTCGGTGCCCTTCCGTTCTTTGTAGACCTCTGGGGAGAAACTGAGGGCGGCAAGACCGTAACACTTATGTTGGGAGCTTCCGTCTGGGCGAATCCGGGTGAATCTAGGTACATAGGGGACTTCAAGACAACAGATGTGGCGCTGGAAGCAAAGTCTGATATGCTTAACAATCTTCCGCTAATTCTGGATGATACTTCCAAGGTATCTGCAAAGATTAGGGATAACTTCGAGGGCATAGTGTACGACCTGTGTTCCGGCAAAGGAAAGAGTCGTTCTAACAAGGAGCTGGGTGTCAATCGGGAGAACCGATGGCAGAACTGCATTCTAACCAATGGTGAACGTCCGCTTGCCGGATATGTCAGCCAAGGCGGGGCTATTAACCGAATTATCGAGGTCGAGTGTTCTGAAAAGATATTTGATGATCCACAGCTTACCGCTGATACCCTTAAAAAGAACTACGGATATGCAGGAATTGACTTTGTGAACGCAGTCAAAGAAATGTCCATTGATGATATAAAAGCCCTGCAAAAGCACTATCAGGGGCTTTTACAGGACGATGACAAGATGCAAAAGCAGAGTATATCTATGAGTATCATTCTGGTAGCAGATAAAATCGCAACAGATCAGCTATTCCATGATGGCCAGTACATTGACATTGAAACTGCAAAAGGTCTTCTGACAGAGAAGGAAATGGTATCTGAAAACGAACGTGCTTACTGGTTCGTGGTTGACAAGATCGCTATGAACGGAATTAAGTTCGATGATAACCCGGATGTTAAGACAGAAAGATGGGGAGCTATTGACAATGATCCGGTAGAGAAGACGTCAACCGCAATAATCTATAGCGCAGCGTTTGATGATCTGTGCAAAATTGGAAAATTCTCCAGAAAGGCATTCTTGTCATGGGCTGTCAAGAAGGGGCTTGTGGAAACCGACAGCAGAGGTTATCCGACCAAAGCGAAAAAGATGGACGGAATCGTCACCAAATGTGTGTTCTTGAAAATTGTAGATGAAATTCCAAAAGGATTCGTGAATTGTAATGATGATTTTGAGATTACGGACGATATTGTGTTTGATTAATAAACAATTCGTTCGAAAGGTAACCGGGTAACCTAGGTAACCTTTGATTCTGCATATATATATTTGAGTATTTATATACACATATTGAGTATAAAAGTTTCCCTATATGAGGAAGTCAGGGTTACTCGGTTACTCGGTTACCATGCAGTAAAATCAATGGTTTGCGGATTTTTGAACGGTTACGTTTCGGTTACTATCGGTTACTCATAAAGAAGGTGAATAATGAAAGTAGAAGCTAAAGATATTCCGATCATGCACAAGTTCATGCCAGAGTTTTGGAATGCAATAAAAGAATTTTACAATGTGAAAAATGATGATGAATATTTTGGTGCATTGCATAAAAGATTTGAGGATTTATATGAAATCTATCCAGACAGTTTGGCAAGATATCTGTCTTTGGCCTTTTACAAATGGGCTGCGGATGTGTCAACAGGGAAATGTAAAATATAAGAAGCATGGAAAAGAATATTGTATAAACACAGCAATGGAAATGCAAGGAGCGGAGTGGCATTGAATGTGCTATGGAGAAGCATATCAACGAAGTGAATTGAAATGCAAAGGCGTGGCTTAGCGATGAAATGCAAAGGAGTTGCTGCGAAAGGTGTCGAAATGATGTGCGTGGCTGTGGCATAGCTGGGCAGCGAAAAGATGGGAAAAGCGGGGCAAAGGCGATGAACAGAAAAGCTACGGCATAGAAATGTAATGATTAGATAAGAATAGCTACGAAATGGCGGGGAGCAGCAGCGATGGCTACGGAATGAGAAGTTAAGGGACCGCAGAGGAGCGGCGATGATGCGCTGGACAGGGAATAACCGTGGTGGAATGAGCTAAGGTGGAGAGTAGTACGGCAATGTAAGAAAACTATAAAAATTACAAGGAGAATAGCAGAATGAAAGAATTAAAAGTAAGATTGACATTTTTGGAAGAAATTTTAGGAACAGCAAGTGCAGATCCGGAGATTCACGAAAAGTTTATTGCTTCGAATGCACCAGACGCACCAACAAGAAAAGAAGAGATTGAAGCAATCGGAATTGAAGAAGTGGTTGAGAAATCCATGACCGTATTCCCGAGAGATAACGGTGTACCAATTTACTGGGATTACCAGATTAAGGGCTTTTTCAAAGATGCTTGTGGAATGCTGAGAAAGGTAACTGGTTCAAAATCTTCAAAAATCAAGGCTTACAAAAAAGAAATTGACGGTCTAATTTTCGTTGAAGAACGTAAAATTCCAATTCATTTTGAAGGTGAAATAGGAACTTGCCAGAGGCCGCTGAGAGGGCAAACACCGCAGGGTGAAAGAATTGCGCTTGCAAATAGTGAGACAATACCTGCCGGAAGTTGGATTGAGTTTACAATCAAGTGCTTATGCGATAGCCATGAAGCAGCAGTCAGAGAATGGCTTGACTATGGAGAACTGAGAGGTATCGGACAGTGGCGTAATTCAGGTAAGGGCCGCTTCAAATGGGAAGAAATATAAAAGTATGACAGGAGTGATGAAAATGCCATATAACACAGCAAGAAAGTATTATGAAGGTATCCAGACAAGGAAAGACGTATATCTGTACATCATAAGATACTTGAAGGAACATGATTATCCACCAAGCATTCCGGACATTGCAGCAGGGCTGAGTATATCTAACCATACCGTGCAGAATCATTTCGGCGAATTATTGGAAAGTGGCTTACTTGAGACGGACAACCCCGGCGCACCACGAGCGTACCGAGTGACAGGATACAAGTTTAGAAAGGTGAAGAAAAAATGAGTAGCAAGTTAAAAGTCAAGAAAAAGACCAGATTTCCTGTTCAGACTCCTAACCGGGCAGCTCAGGCGTTTGGACGAGCCATGCAGAACTGCCAGAGCCAGCTTAAAGAAATAGAGCAGCAAGCCTACGAGGATGGATTCACTGTTGGTGAGGATTGGAGCAACACGATCAACACTGTCACAACCATGATGGCTTTGAGGCGTTTATATGGCTTTTCTACGAAGCGATTGCTTGATGTGATAAGAACTGCCAATGGGTATGTTGAAATGGCAAATGAGGGCGAAATGAGCGTCCTGAGTATGATACAGGACATTGAGGAGAACACAGATGTAAGATTTGACGAGATGAATAAGAATCTGGTTAAGAAGATGGGAGTTTAGCGTGCCGGTTATTTACATGGGCAAAAGGACAATGAGAATGGAGAAGAAAACACCGGAACAGGAATTAGAGCTGTTAAGAGAAAATCTATTACATGAGCGTGCTATCTGGAGGCACATAAACGAAAAAGGCTGCAATGATCCATTTTGGGCGGATGGGTGCAATATGAATCTAACCAGAAATCATATTCTTTCATACAGAAATGAGATTGCAAATTGTTGCGATGAGTATAATCTTCCACTTCCAGAAGAATATTTTCTAAAAGTACCGCCAGAAGTTGACGATAATTATATGGCGAACTTTGACCAGAAGGCCCGTGTGGATAGATTGAAACAGCAGGGTGATACATTAATCCGGAAGAAAAAGAAGTTTATTGATGATGGACAGATGGAGTTTTGTTGATTAGTTATGTAGTTGCTTACATGGGGAAAGTGAGGATGGAAAATGAAGGGCATTCTTATTGATGAAGAAACTTACAACAAAATGGATGAGTATGACTAGAATCTATGCGATACGTGCCAGTCTTACGGAGACAATTATTTCGATGGAGAATACTTTTGCGGAGAATGCGAAAACTATAAGGCTTATCACAAGGAGGATAAAAATGAAAAATAATAATTACGCTTCATTTTTCAAAACGAAGCCAAAGAAAGTAGAGAGATACATTCGTTGCAGAAAATGTGGTGGAAACATGGAATGGAGCAGGGACTTTCCGCCACAAATCAAATGTACAAAGTGCGGATATACTGTATATCCACAACCTTATGAGCCAGATTGTATCAAACTGCCAGAAACATGGGAAGAATATTTTGAATTGTATGAGAAAGTGAGGATGGAAAATGGATAAATTAAAACCGTGTCCGTTTTGCGGAGGAAAGGCGATAACCGAATGTTGGTCTAGCGGCGGCATTATATACATGGTTAAGTGCGGTAATCCAGATTGCACTGTACCAGCGGAAGGTTATCCTTCTGGAAGAAATTTGATAGCTGTAAGAGAACAGTGGAATCGAAGAGCAAATGACAAGGAGGACACAAAATGTTAATCAGAAGTCAGAATAAGATATCTCTGGTAAAGTTCGAAAACATTGTTATAAATATCAATAACATTAATGGCAAAGAAATTATTTGTTGGAGCCAGATGAATCCAGGAGAAGATGAATATATTTCATTGGGTCATTATTCCACCAAAGCAAAAGCCATGAAAGTACTGGATATGATTCAGGAAGCCTATGTAAATGGACATATTGATTATCAGATGCCAGCGGACAGTGAGGTGGAAATATGAAAAGATCTGAAACAACAAAATTTCTTAGCAGATTGTTGGAAAAAAGCCGTTTTTCTGGTCCAGGTAAATACTGGGCTAGAGAAGTAAGCCTTGATTATGGCTACGCAGCAGGAAAGGCAAGAAGAGTAGATTACATGCAGTTTATTACGGAAAACCAGTGTTCTATCTCAGCAATCGAAAAAGGAATATTTACATGCTATGAAATCAAAAGCTGCAAAGAGGATATTTACAGCGGAAATGGATTAAATTTTATTGGAGAAAAAAACTACCTTGTAACAACAATGGAGTGCTACAAAAAGATTTTACCTGATTTAAAAAATGGAAAATTCGCCCAACATATACGTGAGAATTTTCCGGAATGTTACGCGGAAATAGGTAACATGGGAGTAATGGTTGCAGTTCCGTATCAGAGAGAGGTTGCCGAAGAATTCGAAAACCCAACACCACTAGATGGAGATGTGGAAAAATGGAAATTATCGGTTGCTATAAAGTGTAAACACAATGGATCAAGAAAAAGATCCATGACAGAACTGTTGTTTTGCATGGTAAGAAGCGGGCATTGAGAAAGGATGGAATAATATGATACATATCAAAGAAAGATTAATGCAGTACGCGGATAAATATTCGGGCTGCTACAAATACGCCGGGGTGTATGTCAAAGTTATTCAAGATATGATTGAGCAGCTTCTGGCTGACCTGGAAGAGGACGAGAAAGAAAATGGTTGGATTCCTGTTAGTGAGAGATTGCCGAAAGACGGAACATATATCACTACTTTAGACGGAGAGCTTGTCGGACAGGAAGAACCATTCACGGGAATGTGCGGTATCGAAAATGGGAAGTGGGACGATGAGGACTGTGTTATTGCCTGGAAGCCGCTTCCAGAACCATATAAGGAGGACTAAATGGGATATTGTAAATTAGACTGTCCAAACGGTGAAACGGAGTGCTGCATTTGCTGCGATAAGCAAGGCGGTTGTGATAACCGGTGCGACATGATGGACAGCTACGAGTACGCAGAAGATTGCGAGGACTATGTTGTGGAGGATGATTTTGAAGTATGATTGAATTTTTATTAGGTTTCACACTTGGGATCATATTCGGCGTGACCGGACTTGTATGCATAGCGATCATGTACGACAAACACCACCCGGACGATTAGAAAGGAGAATGGTATGCTGACAAGGAATAAAAAGCTGAAAGACTACGGTATTCCGGCAGAGGACATTGAAAAACTGAATACGATGCTGAAAGACTTTCCGGCAGAGTACGGATACCTGCTTACCGGTGCTGCCTTGTCAGCTTGCCCGAAAAACACGGTGATAGCGGATATGATTGTTGAGAATATCCTATACCGGAAGAGCTACAGAAAAATCAGCAGAGAAAGATATATTCCAATGAACCCGAAGGACTTCTACGGATACAGGCGCAAGACCGTTGCTGTACTGTATGAGAGAATGCGGTTGTTGGGAGTATGGGAGGAATCAGATGAGTAGACTGATTGATGCAGATAAGATCGATTTTAACGAAGTTTTTGTTGGTGCAAGTGAATTTGCACAAGACACAAGAAATGCGGCACAAATGTTAATTGATAATCAGCCGACAGCTTTTGATGCGGATAAGGCTATTAGCGAATTGGAAAGAGATAAATTCATTGAATCAGAATGTATTTTATCTGATGTGCATCAAGGATACAATGCTGGACTGAGCAGGGCAATCGAAATCGTGAAAGGCGGTGGAGTTGAATGAGAGAAATTCTTTTCAAGGCAAAGCAGATTGATAATGGTGAATGGATAGAAGGAAGCCTCATAGATTTAGACATTGACAGCGGATATTGTTATATTGTTCAGCCGTATAAAAAAGCGAGTATATTGCCAATCATCTTTTTAATAACAGACAGAATGAAATTGGTTGATCCAGAAACCCTCTGCCAGTTCACAGGACTTTGCGACAAGAACGGGAATAAAATTTGGGAAAATGACATTTTGATGGCACACTTGGACGAATCTTACCCGGAAAATGTGACATATGAAACTGTTGAATGGAATGTTGCCGGATGGGTAGGGCGCGAAACTGATAGTATAGGCAGACAATATCTTGATAAATTCGATCTGGAACATTATGAAGTAGTTGGAAACATTTTCGACAATCCAGAGTTGTTACAGGAGGAACACAAATGAGTAAATCAGTATTAGTGTTGGATACACCAAAATATTGTGCTTCATGTGCTTTACGCAGCGGAATACTTCACCCATTCTGTAGAGCGAATAGAAGAGATATTACAGATTTGAGCATTAGACCAGATTGGTGTCCATTGAAGCCATTGCCGGAGAAAATGACTGGAGTAGCTCAGACAGATCACTGGAACAGTATAAAAGAAGGTTGGAATGAATGTATTGATGAGATTACAGGAGAGGTGAAGTAGATGGAGAGATTAACAGAAAAGCAACGACATATTTTGCAACAAAAGCTTTGCGATATGAAAAGACGTTGCTATAATCCAGAAGAAAAATTTTATAAAGATTATGGTGGACGTGGCATTAAAGTTTGTGACGAGTGGATGGATAAAAAAGAAGGACATAGCAATTTCCAAAAATGGGCAGTTGAAAATGGATGGGAAGAAGGGCGCAGCATTGATCGAATAGACGTAAATGGAAATTACGAACCTAATAATTGTCGGTGGGCAACACCAGAAGAACAGGCGAACAATAGAAGAAATAATAATTATGTAACGATAAACGGGGTAACGAAAACAACTTCTGAATGGGCAAGACAAATTGGAATTTCACAAAATGCTTTTACAGGCAGAATCAATAGTGGGTGGACAGGAGAGGAATTATTAAAGCCTAAATTTAAGCCTTTAAAAATGTCTAAAGCAGAAATGGCAAAAGAAATTAGAGCGTGGAGAAATGCAGAAGAACAGGGCTTGCTTGTGAGGTTGCCGTGTAAGGTTGGAACAGAAGTTTATTACATCTTAGGCATTCCAAATAAGACGCCATGTACAATCGACAAGTGCGTGTTTGAGTTATTAGACGTACATAAAATAGGTAAATCATTATTCCTCACCCGTGAAGAAGCTGAGAAGAAGTTGGAGGAGATGAAGAAGAATGGCTGAATATGTCAAAAAATCAGATGTAATAAAAATCATGGAGGATAA
>OHXS01000049.1_pt1 | contig 37668 bp, 27 predicted proteins | sample 1580011 | NCBI WGS metagenome assembly OHXS01 (sample SAMEA3882534, study PRJEB24775) | human gut metagenome | biome: human-associated habitat; feature: intestine environment; material: feces | place: Netherlands | collected 2009/2010
TTCACTCTTTTTTGAAATAGAACAACACCACAGCAACAACTCAAATCGACTTAAAATTCCAGACTATTCGCATTCAGCAAGAAATACTTCATTCCCATGATGACAAAACCTTCATCATTTCTCCAAGGCTTTTTGCTGCCATTTACAATGACGATCTTCTTGAAAGAGTCCGGGATATTACGCAGAGAATTGAACTCCTGCGTCTGTTTTTCTTCCGAAGTCATGTCATATGCAACCTGGATATAGTATCTCTGGTTTCCTTGATTCACCACAAAGTCAACCTCCAACTGCTTGCGAACACGTTTGCCCTCTTTATCCTTATCGAAGATATCCACGACACCCACATCAACATTGTAGCCACGGATCAGCAGCTCGTTATAAACAATGTTCTCCATGATATGAGTAGGCTCCTGCTGTCTGAAATTCAGACGTGCATTTCTCAGTCCCAGATCCGTAAAGTAGTATTTCAGATTTGCACCGATATACTTTCTGCCCTTAATATCGTATCGGCTTGCCTTGGAAATCAAAAAGGCATCTGTCAAATAGTCGATATGCTTGGAGATGGTTTTATTAGCATAAGTCATCTGACGCTCACTGGCAAAGGTATTGGCAATCTTTGAAGGGTTGGTCGGTGCGCCGATTGCAGATGCAAGCACATCAACCAGAATCCCAATCTCATCCACGTTCTGAATCTTATTTCTTTCAATAACATCCTTCAGATAGACATTTGCAAAGATGTTCTTCAGATAGTCCGCTTTCTGTCGTTCGCTCTGGAAACTTACGATCTGCGGCAATCCTCCGTAGATCATGTAGTCATCCCATGCATCATCATAATCGCCGTCATAGACAGAATAAAACTCTGCAAAGGAGAGAGGGTAGATTCTAATCTCATCACCTCTGCCACGGAATTCGGTCACAATGTCGCTGGACAGGAACTTGGAATTACTTCCGGTGACATACACATCAATATTGCTCATGCGGAGCAGGCTGTTCAGCACTTCCTCAAATTGTGACATAAACTGCACTTCATCAAGAAGCAGATAGTATTTGCCATCGTCTTTCATGGCATCTTTGATGTACTTGAAACACACCTTAGGATCTCTTAGTTCCTCATTTTCAATACCGTCCAATGCAATCTCAATAATATGATCAACATCAACGCCGTTCTCCAGTAAGTATCTCTTAAAGATGGTAAACAGCAAAAAGGATTTGCCACATCTACGAATGCCGGTAATCACCTTTATCATTCCATTATCTTTTCGCTCGATCAGCTGCTGTAGGTAAGCGTCTCTTTTAATCTCCATCGTTACGCTCCCCCTTTCCGTGCATCTGCACACTTTTTAGTAATGAGATCCTATCACAGAACGACCTGAATTTCAATATGCATTCCCATTTTATGTGCATCTACACACTTTTATGTAATGTTGATAAATATATTTTCAGATTTTTTTGATTGCAGTGTCTATAATCGACTACTCCAATCGTTATTATAGGTAAACAACAAAAAAAAGATGGTTTCGATGTTTCATTAAATATGTTCGTTAGTCTTTTACACAAAGGATTCTATCTCCTCTGCGCCCTAATGCTTTTCGGATTCAGTTCAACAAACTGGAATCTGACTAATTATTGTGTTTTAATGATTCTATAAACTACCCCCAATTGAGCAGGGTATGTTTCTTTAATCATTCCATTAAACCATATTGTAACGATATCTCCCACCTGAACATCTTCCGCTAAATTTTCTGCCGATACATAATACTCTCCATCATTCATCTGACAAAAGCCTTCAGCTGTACTCACATGCGTTACAAGAAGTTCTCCATCATCGATAATTTCTTTTACTTTTGCATTAAAATTGATAACCTCTATTGGAATAGACGTATCATCTTTTTCAATATCTCTAAATATGATTCGTTCGTCATCAATGACTACTATGAGCTGACCTTCAGAACTCCTTTGATAATGATATCCGCTTCCGAAATTTGATTGATTATTTTCAGATGGTAACTCTGTCCCTGCCACTGTTGACACAATTTCTCCATCCATTGTTCCACAACCAGGCATTGACGCTACATATCCTGTGTCTTTATATATAACACCATCAACCATAACACATGGAGGATATGAGCCAGTATCTGCTATTTGCTCATTTTGTACTACATCATCATTTTCTTTATTTTCTGTTTCTACGGACACATTTCCAGACACAGGTTCTTTATTTTCTTGATTCGTTCCACATCCAGCCATTCCCAGCACCATACATAATACAAGCAGATAGATTACTTTTTTCATAATACATGCCTCCTTAACTTATATTTTTTAACTCTATAAACTGGAATTTAACTTTCCACTAAGTTTTCATCAATAAACTCAAAATATGGTTTCTTATTAACTTCAGTGTTATGTTCAAGATACCATTCAGCTGCATCCTTCAATCCATCTTCTAAAGTTGTAGTTTCCGAGAATATCTCGCCTTGACGAGACACATCCAAATAGTACTCATAGTTGTAAAAACTAAAATAATTTCTCTGTTCAATTTCCTCATAGACATTTACAAAAGTCGGCTTTTTTCCTAAACTCTCGTAACATTTTGTAACCCACTCTTTTATAGATACTGCTTCAGCATTACCAACATTTAAAATATGCTCCTCTGGTTTTTCCTTTATAATCACTTCCATCAACCTGCACAAATCTTTCACATGGAAAAATTGTAATTTCATATCTCCATCCTTTGGTAAATAGAATTTTCTATCTGCTAAGGCACAATCAAATACAAACGCCTCTCTATAAACGTTATTCATAGGTCCATATAGGTATGGCGGTCTTAATATATACGCATCTTTCACTCTTTCAAGTAATGCCTTTTCAGCTGCTATTTTATCAGTTCCATATGTACCCCAAAAGATATTTGCGGCTTTTTCTGATTCTTCAAGAAATGGTTGAACTCCATACTCTGGATACACAGCACTTGAACTAATCATAATGTACTGTCCATAAGAACCTAATTCCTTAACAAAATCAATAATGTCTTTTTCGTTATAAGCTGTTATATCAGCCACAACATCAAAAGAGAGGTTTTTCAATATACCATTCAAATTATGTCTATCGCCTTCAATGAGTTTTACTCCCCGAACTTGTGACTTAGTATTTCTGTTAAGTACATATACTTCATAGCCCATATTCACAAAATATTCAGCTGCATACTTACTTACAAAAGTTGTTCCCCCTGTTACTAGTATCTTTTTCATAAATTCCTCCTTAGTTCTAAAAATACCGATTTGTTAACCTCTTTTTATCTCTTAAACCAATTCTATTATGTATCATATTTTATGTCAAACAAAACTCAATCTCAACCAAATAATCCCCTCCGCACCAGAGCATATTTCGACTGCTTCCGGCACAGAAGGGGATTTTGATTTAACTAAGTAACGTAATATAGATACCGGTCAGGATTGCCGTTGTGATAACGCCGCAGATATTCGCGCCAAGAGCATAATCCAGAATAAATGCTGCCGGATTTGCCTTTGCAGCAGCCTTCTGTGCAACCTTCGCCGTAGACGGCACACACGACACACCTGCGATGCCAACCGTCGGATTGAACTTTCCTTTCTTAAAGAAATATACAACATAGCCGCCAATGATGGAAACGGCTGCCGAAGAACCGGCGTCAAGCCCCATCGCACGCGCGATCGGATAGGTTGCAACCGTACCAAGCTCCGCAAAAAGCGCGATCGTCATACTGATAAATGGGTGTTCGAGCACGTAACCGATATCACACAGGATACCGATTCCCATAAATACGAGACACGCGATCAATCCGTTACTGAACGTCAGGTTATAAATCGGCTGCAGGAAATTGATCTGCATGTATGTCATCAGCTCATCCGTCGTGGAAAGCAGCGGATCAATGATCAGGTTTCCGATCTGATTTTCACCGAGGAACAAAACGCCCGCATTGACCGCAGACATACCAAGTCCCATCGGCACCATGATGAGTGGCTCCAACGTTCCCTTCACGCCTAAATACACCAATAAGAATCCTAAGAAGATCAACACAACTCTTGCAATCGCAATCTGTGGTGACTGCGCAAACATTGTACCGATACCCTGGAAAAGATCTAAGATACTGCGCACAGAATACTTAAGGCTGCAATTAAAATTGCCACAATAATTCGCTTGTGATCTGCACATCGTCTCATACTTAACTCCTCGTTGGAACTCGTTTCTTCAATGGCAAATCATAGCGAATTATGTGGCAACTGTTAATTTCTATTTTACTTTTTTTAACCGTTTATGGTCTCTGACCAAGCGCTCCCTCTAATGTCAGTGTCTCACCGCTCATATACTTGAAATCCGGTGACGCAAGCTGTACACAGACACGTCCGATTTCCTTTTCTACATCCCCAAAATGTCCCATCGGCGGTGTGTGGACATTTGCCTTAAATGCATCCGGATATGCTTTCTCGAAATTCTCAAGCTGTGCAGTCCATGCAAGCGGACATACCACATTCGCATTGATGCCATCGGCAGCCCACTCGGTTGCTGCGACTCTCGTCAATCCACGGATGCCTTCCTTCGCTGCAGCGTAAGCGCACTGTCCGAAGTTTCCGAACAAGCCGGCGCCCGATGCGAAATTGATCACGGAGCCCTTCGTCTCCTTCAGATATGGATAGCATGCTTTCATATAATAAAATGCCGCATACAATCCGGAATAAATTGCAAGGTCAAACTGTGCGGTTGTATGATCAGCGATCGTCACACCGGAAGCAGAAGCCTGCGCGTTGTTGATCAGCACATCGATTCTTCCAAATGTATCGATCGTCTGCTTTACAACATTTGCTACGACTGCCTCATTGTCAGAGCCGGCGCTTACATCCGCCTGTACCGGAAGCACCTTCACGCCATATTTGCGTTCGATTTCTTCTTTTGCATCGTCAAGTTTCTGCACGTTCCGTCCGGTCAGGACAAGGTTTGCCCCTTCCTTCGCATAGGCAGTTGCGATTCCATATCCAATCGAACCGCAGCTTCCGTCGCTCAAAACCGCGCGTCCGCCACCTGTGATAATTGCTACTTTACCTTCTAAAAATCCCATGTCATAATCCCCTTTCGTATCATAATTCAGATATGTATATTGTACCAAAAAAACGCATGCTTCTCAATGAGGATACATGCGTTTTTTTCTCATTTTACTCGCGATTCTTCAGCACTTCGGCCGGTAGCATCTGCTTGATTTTCCGCACAAGTAAATGATTGATAATGAAATACAATACAAGTACACCTGCGAACATCGCCAGATACAGCCATGCCGGAAAGGACTTGTCGACACCACACGCAATGTTCGGCACGAACTGCGGCTCGTACGTCGCATCAAGCAGTACCTTCGCAAGCGGAATCGAAACAAGCGCACCGATCAAAACGATATAGAAGTTTCCATCCAGATACATCTTTTTCACTTCCTTGTTCCGGTAACCGAAGATCTTGATCAGCGCAATGCTGAACGAAGAACGATCGATCATAACCTTCATCATCAGGTACAGGACAATGGCAAAGATCAAGGCAGATACAGCACCGATCGTAATGATCATCGACCGCATCTGGTCGGAGAAGATTCCGGCTGCTTTCTTCACGTCGTCACGTGTCAGCGTCGAATACAGACGTCCACCCTCGACACCCAGATCATGATCTGCAAATACGACATTGTAATAATCCTCCTGCTCGCCGAACAGATCAAGTGCCTTATCATATGGAAGGAACACCATGAAGCTTGGGGCATACTGTGTCACTGCCTCAATCTCAAATGCGTAGATCTTTCCGTTTTCCTCATCCTTCAGGGTGATCACATCCCCCTTTTTCAATCCATATTTGTAAGAAATGGATGAGCTGATTGTTACCTTATCTGCAGAATCAGATAGTATCACATCAAAGAACGGATTGTTCTCCTTGATGCCAAGCACTGTTACATCGAAGTTATATCCATAGATTTCCTTCTTCAACGTCTTGGCATAAGCTTCATAGCCGCCATCCGGCACTTGTTCGGCTGGATATTTATAGGTATACATATATTCAAATTTCGTATCTGCGACATAATCGTCCTGTACAGCATGACAATATGTATAAATCTCCATGGACATTACCAAAAGCAGGATACTTACAAACATACCAAATACAACGGTAAGTGCCGTCCGTCTCTCACGCAGGATCTGACGGATACGGAACAACTTCATGAACTTCATATTTCCGAGCTTCACATCCTTGCCCGTAGCGGCCTTCTGTTCATTTTTCAGCAGGATAAGCACCGGACGAGACAGGCGCTTACGGATAACCAGGCTCGTCACGATCAGACATATGATTGGCGGAATCACAACACCATATATGATTGTATATGGCAGTACCTGCACCGCTATATCCGGCAGAGAATAATAATTATATGCATCCTGCATCTGATACCACACGCCAATCCTTGTGTAAGCAAGTGCTGTTCCAATCGCACCTCCGATTAGGGAAATCAAAGTCGGAAGCAGGATATAATGCTTCATCAGATCCTTTCGCTTTACACCGAGTGCATAGAGGGCTCCGATCACGGCACTCTCCTGATCGATAGAATGTACCACGAATACAGAAAGTACATAAGCGATCAACACAAGGAGCAGAACGCCCGCGATCATACCGATTGTCTTGTTCATCGCTACATCATCGCCCGCTGCATGGATACGCACATTGTCCTCTGCAGTTACAAAGGAAAGCAGGTTATCGGCATCGGCAGTGAAGATCTCATCAAGCATATCCTCTGTCTCATCCTTCAATTCCTGCACGCCATCCTGTACATCAGATGCACCGTCGGCTGCGTTCTGAAGAGCGGGGTTATTGTCTGTCAGCTCAGAAAGTCCTTCAGCAAGCTCCTTTGCACCATCAGCAAGCTCATTAATTCCATCGCGAAATTCCTCTTCCCTGCCGAGCGTCCGGTCCCAATACTCCTGAAAATACACATCATCCACATCGTCGGATGAGAAGGAAAGCTTCTTTAACTCTGCCTTTAATTCATCATCGGTCATCGCGTCATTTAACTTATATGCATAATAATATTCCTCAGACTTCGCGCTCTTGCCTTCCTTTTGAAGTGTCGTGTACACCTCATCTGTCACAAATGCCAGACCGAAATTCAAACTGTCACAGCCTGTGTCACCAAGTGATTTCAATGGACTGTCATAATCCGGCACCGTGCCGATACCGCTTACTTTATATGTGCGGTCACCAAGAACAATTGTATCTCCCACGTGTATAGCATTTTTCTCCGCATATTGCCGCTCAAGAACAAGCTCATCGTCTGCCTGTGCGAGCTTACCCGCGCAAATCGCAATCGTATTGATTTCGGTACGATTGCGGAATACTCGAATTGTCTTATCCCCATCGACAGCATAATCTAAGAAAAACATTTTCTCCAATGTAATTCCCTTATCCGTCAGTGCGTCCCACTCGCTCTCCTTCATCGGAACAAAGAGGGAAAACTGACCATCTTCGACGTTCTGCTTCTCCGCCTCGGTTGTTGTGCCACGCATAACCGTCTCTGCTGCTCCAACAACACTCACAACCATGTACATGCTGAGAATCAGCAAAAATGCGAGTGCCAGATAACGCGGCAGGTTCTCTTTGAAATCCCTGAAAATTCTTTTGCGTAATACTTTCTGCATCTTACAAATCCTCCAATTCCGCTGCCGGCACCTTCGTCTCGTTGCAGTAATTCTTCTTAATCTGTCCGTCCTTCAGGACGATCACCTGATCAACCATATCCTTGATTGCGTTGTTATGTGTGACGATGATCATCGTTGTGCCATACTGCGCATTGATCTTCTCTAACAAAATGAGGATATCCCGGGAAGTTCTTGAATCCAGTGCTCCTGTCGGCTCATCACAGAGCAATAATTTTGGATTCTTGATCAATGCTCTTGCGATCGCACATCGTTGCTGCTGTCCACCAGATAATTGTGCCGGGAATTTGTCTTGATGTTCTGTTAAACCAAGAGTCTCTAAGAGTTCATCCATATCCAGAGGATCTTCCGTTAAAAACTGACAGATTTCTATATTTTCTTTGACCGTAAGGTTTGGTACCAGATTGTAAAACTGGAAGATAAATCCGAGATAATCTCTACGATAATCAGACAGCGCATCCATCTTAAGTCCTACCATCTCCTGTCCGTCGACCTGAATCGAACCGGAATCTACCACATCCAATCCACCGATACAGTTTAACAATGTGGATTTACCGGAACCACTCGTTCCCTGAATCACGCACATCTTTCCCTTCTCGATACCGACCGACACGCCTTTCAATACCTGCATATAGCTGCCACCCTCACCGTAGCTTTTCTTTACATCCGATACCTCTACATACATCCTATTGATCCTCCTTGTGTTTTCTTTGTATTTTATTTGTATCTTCTTCATTGCATAACAGTGTTATGTTTTGATTACATTAAGTTGAAAGATTTTTTCCTATGATTGCTAACAACATAACATCGTTATGTTGTCGTCTTATAAAAAGCTATGCAACATATTAATGCATACATAGCTGATTTTCTTTATTGATTCTGGAACATGGCGTTCCATCCACCCAACAGATAGTTCATAACCTGTTCCATATGCTTCAACGCCTTCTGCTCATCCTTCTCATGCAGCAGTAAGTGAGAAAATGCATTGATCTGTACATGTGCCACCCAGTGCAGCGTATATTCATCCGGTGGTTCCACGCCCAGCACTTTCGCTTGTTCTACAGCAAAGATCTGATATCCATTCTCCATGATTGCAACGAATTCATCGACGCAGTTTTCAAACCGAGATCCCTGGCTCTTCGTCAAAATCAAGGTAAACATATCATAGTTCGCATATAGAAGATGGATAATCTGCGTACTTGCAAACATATCATCCTGCATGTTATCTTCCCTTGCAGCCGGAAGCTGTTGCAGTTCCATGAGTTCCTGCCGCATATGTTGTTGCAGCATATGTTTTAGCTTCTCCAAAACCGGCCCCACAATTGCCGCAAACAAATCTTCCTTATCCTGAAAGAAAAAATATAATGCACCTGTTGTCACCCCGGCATTCTTACAGATTGATCGAAGCGAGGCTCCCTGATATCCTTTTTCCAAGAATTCCTGCTTGGCACTCGCCAGCAGCATCTCCCTTGTTTCCTTTTCCACTTTACTTGCTCCTTTTCGTGCCATCCTGATACAGGCTTCGCCTGTAGGGGACTCCTCGGGTATCGCCCCATCACTTCGTGATGCGGCAGGTCGTTGTCTCCATCCTAATACAGGCTTCGCCTGTAGGAGACTCCTCACATAACACCGTTATGTTAGCGTATATTGCGCCAACTGTCAACCCTTATTTTTTAATTTGGGGGATTTCCCCGATTTTCCAACTTTTCCCCCAACCCACTTGCTTCCCAACAGCTTCCGGTTGGAGGATTTTCCTGATTTCACAACTTTTCCCCCAACCTGCTTGCTTCCCTTTAGCTTCCGGTTGGGGGATTTTCCCGATTTCTCAACTTTTCCCCCAACACGCTTGCTTCTCAGCTGCTTCCGGTTGGGGAATTTTCCCAATTTTCCAACTTTTCCCCCAACACGCTTGCTTCCCAATAGCTTCCGGTTGGGGGATTTTTCCGATTTCTCAACTTTTCCCCCAATTTACCACTCAAACTAACATAAAAAAGCAGCCGACTTTCATCGACTGCCTAAATCCCTAGCTGCTGCAAAAAGCAAACTATTTCATTATTTTATCCACACTTCTTAATTCACCACACGAATCTGCTCTTCGTTGATCAGCGGATACCGTCGAAGTGTATCTCCATCCAGATTCTCCCGGTGCATATCCACCGCCTGAATCTGATGATTCTCATAAGTTGTATAATAATAGATTCCCTTGTCCGCATTGACACAGGACGTATAAATCGTAATCTCATACTTCCCAGGTTCCACCTCACAACAGCCACGCTGCTGTTCTACGGAACCTAAGATATGGAAGAACTGGCTCACGCTCTCCGCTTCTGACTCTCCGGAGATTGCATGCAGCTTTGTAAATGCGACCTTCGCAAACCGCGACGCTGACGAAAGATCACCCGGAAGTCCAAGTCCACCCATGCCACGGCTATACGTAGCAAGCGGAAGCTCCTTCGCAAAGTGATTTTCCGGCTGGCTTGGTGATACATGCATGTAATTGTTCAGCATGAACATCTGCACCGGAAATGGCGGATTGTTGGTCAGCACTCCAACCGGATTGTCATAGACATGCAAGCCATCTTCCACACATTCTACCACAATTGCGGCATCCTTATCTGCAATCATCCAATGCAGCGATGCACATGGCAGCTTCTCACTATACGGCGTTCCAACGAGATTCATCTTCTCCAACACTTTGCGTGCTTCGAGCACCGTTGCACACTGACTTAAAATCCATGGGATAAACTCAAACTGTGCCACATTCTCACGCCCTGCCTGCACGTCCTGATACTTCGCATTCCCAACGAAATTCAAGCCCGCCATACCAAGTCCCTTCTCATTTACTGCATCATAGTAGAGCGGATAATCGTCTGCCACATACGCCATACCGATCATAGCATAATGTGTCTTCACTTCACTCATGTGCCGGAACCGGAAACAGAAATTCCGCGGTGTCACCGTCACCTCATCGCCATACGAAAACTCATAATCAAGCGTCCGTCCAAAATAAAAATCCTTCGTCTTATACGTCGCTGCTGTACACATCCTGTATCTCCTTCCAAAGTCAAAAATTTGTCATTGCGAAACAAGAAAGAAAATGTAAATCATATATTTCAATATTGATTTATTTTAATATACGATATGTTTGAATCTTAGAAGTTCTTAATGTTCTGAATCAATCGCAGCCATGTTTGAACACGATGTTCAAACAAGCCGCCGCTGAGACATGGATGTCGAATCGGCGGCGATGGCGTATAATTTCTAAATATAAACCAAGAACATTTAGAACTTCTTAGTTTCAATACATCGTATATGAAATGAATCATATTGAAATATATGCTTACACTTTCTTATTTCGCAATTCTCCTAATTTTCAGCCTCTGCTTTCTTCGTGAACAGCTTCTTCAGACAACTAAATGCAACCAGCACACCAAGTACCATCAGCAGGATTGCGACGATAAACTGCAGTCCATCGACGAGCATTGTTGCATTTCCGCCGGCGATGTTCTTTACAAGTGCGATTGTCTTCTGTACCAATGCAGTAAATGTTACGGCAAGCATGATGAACATTGGTGCGTACAGTGTCCAGCCGGTTCTTCCGGTTGTCTTCAAGAATACTGCAAGCGCAATCAATACAAGCGCTGCAAGCAACTGGTTTGCAGAACCAAACAAAGGCCATACATTAGTATATCCACCAAGTGTCAGTAAATATCCAAAGAATAATGTTACCACAGTTGCGAAATATTTGTTAGTCAAAATTTTCTGCCATACAGGCATCTTGGATGTATCGGTTGTATCGCCGAGGAACAGCTCCTGGAAAGACATACGACCGATACGCGCAACGGAATCAAGCGATGTCAGTGCAAGTGCAGATACACACATTGTCATAAATACAGTTGCGAGCTGAACCGGCAGACCAAGCTTCTCCAGGAATCCTGCAACACCACTGGAGAAGATTGCAAATGGTGTTCCCTCCGGCTTCGTACCATTGACTGCAACAGCACCAACAACAACCAACGCGATGATACCAAGCAAGGACTCTACAATCATGGCACCATAACCAACCATCGGCATATCCTTCTCGTTCCGGATCGTCTTTGATGATGTACCGGAAGATACCAGACTGTGGAATCCGGAAACGGCACCACAGGCAATCGTGACAAACAATGTTGGGAACAGATAATTTCCACCGACATTAAATCCGTTATATGCATTGAGCTGCATCGTTGGATGTGCTACGACAACACCGACAACCGCACCGATGATCATGCCAAGCAGCATGAATGTCGTCATGTAATCACGTGGCTGCATCAGTAACCACATTGGCATAACCGATGCAAGGAACAGATATGCCATAACAATGTAGATCCATGCACTCTTTGTAGCATACCATGGAAAATGCATACCAAGCGCAAACATACCTACCAAAAGTGCGATTGCAATGACAGCTCTGACGCCCTCATTCATATTCTTTACATGTTTCTGAATTACACCAAATACAATTGCTGCTACGATAAACAACATAGAGATAGAAGCGGCGGATGCATTTGCGTAGCTTGTCTCCTTCGCCATATCTGCAACACCCTTACCAACAAAGGTTCCGGCTACCATATCCGTAAATGCTGCGATAACAAGCAATGTGAACAACCAGCAAAACAGCATAAAAAGCTTTCTTCCTGCCTTACCGATATACTTCTCGATGATCATACCCATCGATTTTCCTTCGTTCTTCACAGATGCATACAAAGCACCGAAATCCTGTACGGCTCCAAAGAACAATCCACCGATCAACAGCCAGAACAATACCGGCACCCAGCCGAATACAGATGCAAGGATTGGTCCGGTTACAGGGCCTGCACCTGCAATGGATGAAAACTGATGTGAAAATACCGTGAATTTGGATGATGGAACATAGTCTTCTCCATCCTCGTACTTCACTGCCGGAGTTTCAGCTTTCGGATCAAGTCCCCATTTCTTTGCAAGCCATCTGCCATAGAAAAGATAGCCCGCGAACAACACTACAATTCCGATTAAAACAATTACTAAACCATTCATACTTCCTCACCCGCCACGCGGCGGCTCCCTTCTGAATATTTTTGTTACAAAGAGTAAACACATAAAAAACCTCCGTCTTATATAAAGACGAAGGTTTAAACTTCCGCGTTACCACTTTATTTGCCGCATATGCGACCACTCATTCTTATCTTACAGACCGCATATCGATATATTTGCATCTTTTGCATCATCTCAACATGTCATCTGTGAAATAAGCTTCTATGTAACGGTAGAAAACCGGTGACACCTAATGTCCTTCTAGGAATTCAGTGCACTGCTCGCAGAGGATAATTCCCGAAATCCTACACTGTCTCACACCAGCCGACAGCTCTCTGAAGTATTTCCTTTCGAAAACCTTGTTCTGTTCTCAGCATTTGCTCTTTGTTTACCGACATACTAGTCCTATTAAAAACGAATGTCAAGTACTTTTTTGAATTTTTTTCGCAATCAAAACTTCATTTATGCTTTGATTTATGAAGCAACCATTTATACCACGCCGAATGCTAATCCAACTGCGTGCACCAGAAATGCAACAACCCATGCGATGAGACACTGCACAATAACCGTGATCACAGCCGCTTTCGTGCCGCCCATCTCCCGTTTCACTGTAGCAATCGCCGCCACACATGGTGTATAAAGTAGCGTAAAGATCAGGAATACCATTGCCGTAAACGGAGTGAATAACGTTGCCACGCTCGTCACATCACCACCGAGCAAAACCGTAAGCGTTGATACCACGCTCTCTTTTGCAGTAAATCCTGTAATCAGCGCCGTTGATACTCTCCAGTCACCGAATCCAAGCGGCTTGAAGATTGGTGCAATCAGGCTTCCGATTAAGGCAAGCATGCTCTGATCCGCAGATGCAGCCACATTAAACCGCAGATCGAAGGTCTGCAGGAACCAGATAATGATTGAGGCAAGGAAGATAATCGTAAATGCTTTCTGGATAAATCCCTTTGCTTTCTCCCAGATCAGGTGCAACACGCTTTTGGCAGATGGCAGCCGGTAGTTCGGCAATTCCATGACGAAAGGAACCGGCTCACCCTTGAATTTCGTTACCTTCAGAATCAGTGCGTAGATCACTGCACACACGATTCCAATCAGATAGAGTCCGACCATCGCAAACACACGATACTGCCGCTGCACAAATGCACTGATCATAAGTGTGTAGATTGGAAGCTTCGCACTACAGCTCATAAACGGTGTCAGCAGGATCGTCATCTTCCGGTCACGTTCACTTGAGAGTGTCCGTGTCGCCATGATTGCAGGCACAGAGCATCCAAATCCAATCAGCATCGGCACGAAGCTTCTGCCCGATAATCCGATCTTACGAAGCGGTTTATCCATGACAAATGCAACCCGCGCCATATAGCCCGTATCCTCCAGAATCGACAGGAAGAAAAACAGGATCACGATCGTAGGAAGAAAACTGATGACGCTTCCGACGCCCTGACAGATACCATCCACCACAAGTGAACGTACCACCGGATTAATCTGCGCAACGATAAGTCCCTTGTCGATCCATCCAATGACCGCATCAACGCCAAGCGCCATCACATCGGACAACCACGCACCAAGCAGGCTGAAGGTCATGGCAAAAACAATCGCCATAATCCCGATGAAGCACGGAATCGCTGTGTATTTTCCTGTCAGAAGCTTATCTATCTTTACGCTTCTCCGGTGTTCTTTACTCTCATGCGGACGCACAACCGTCTTCTCGCACAATCTCCCGATAAACTGAAACCGCATATCGGCGATTGCCGCTTCCCGGTCAAGCCCGGTTTCCTTCTCCATGACCGACACGATCTGCTCAAATGCTTCCTTCTTATCTTCTGCAAGCTGCAGTGCATCCTCGATCGGTGTATCCTTCTCAATCAGCTTTGTTGCAGCAAACCGCACAGGAAGATCGGCTTCCTTCGCATCATTTTCAATCATATGCGCAACCGCATGGATACAGCGATGCACCGCTCCAACCGGATCTTTGTCATCCTTACTGTCCGGGCAGAAATCAATTCTTCCCGGCGGTTCATGGTATCTTGCCACATGCATGGCATGGCTTACCAGTTCGTCGATACCTTCATTCTTCGCAGCCGAGATTGGCACCACCGGAATTCCAAGTATCTGCTCGAGCTCATTGACACGGATCGTACCACCGTTCGCCCGTACCTCATCCATCATATTCAGTGCAAGCACCATCGGGATTCCAAGCTCCATCAGCTGCATCGTCAGACACAGATTCCGTTCTAAGTTCGACGCATCCACAATATTGATAATGCCGCTTGGCTTACCTTCAATCAGGAATTCCCGCGTCACAATCTCCTCGCTTGAATACGGGGAAAGCGAATATATACCAGGCAGATCTGTCACTGTTGCCTCCGGATGATTCCGGATCGTACCATCCTTCCGGTCAACCGTCACACCGGGGAAATTCCCGACATGCTGATTGGCGCCGGTCAGCTGGTTAAACAGTGTCGTCTTGCCACAGTTCTGATTGCCGGCAAGCGCAAATGTCAGCTTACCGCCCTTCGGAACAGCCGTCTTCTCGTCATGTACATGAGTGGGATCCGCCTGTCCTAACTCACCAACTCCCGGGTGTTCAATCGACTCATAACGCACATTCTGTTTTGGCGCCTCCGCTTCCTTTTCATGCACATGATCCACATCTATTTTCTGTGCCTCACTCAAGCGCAGCGTAAGCTCATATCCGCGCACCTTCATCTGTACCGGGTCACCCATCGGTGCAATCTTCTGCAGAGTGACTTCCGTTCCCGGCGTCAGTCCCATATCCAGAAGATGATGCCGCAAGGCACCTTCTCCGCCGACCGCCGTGATATAAGCACTCTGCCCCGGCTGTAATTCATCCATTGTCATCTATCATCATCTCCATCTCAAACATCTCTTATATTTCTACATATTTTACAATCCAAATTACATAATACAACTGAATAACCATCAACGCAAACATTATTACAGGCAGAACAAAAAATAATACAGCATCCGACCGGTCAGTTCCATTGCATTCATCGTTTTTTCCATGTATAATAATGCAAAATATTACAAAATAAGTGGGGGGGTGTACATTATGGATTCAAAACTATCCGATTCACAGATTGTATCGAAGATTTCCGGCAAGCAGCGGATGATTAAATTTCTGAACTTTATTCATCCACTTCTATTTATTGCCATGCCTGCAGCGATTTTCTGGGGCTTTGCAAATTGGGACAGAAATATAGGGAAAGGAATCTTCTTCATAATCCTTGGTCTTCTCTGTATCCCATTTCTGGTCGTACTCGAAAAGTCTGTAAATGCATTGGAACGGAAAATCAAATCTCTGACCGGTGAATACCTTGTCAAAGGCGTGCTTGCAGAGAAGGTACAGGTTGAAAAATACGCACCAAATGAGTATATCAACCCGGACTTCGTGAAAAACTGCAACATTCTTCCAAACTACGATCGTATCTCCGGCTCGGATTATGTATCCGGTACTTATCGCGGGGTTCCGTTTACCTTCTGCGATCTGCATCTGCAGTATAAGGATACCTACCGGGATAAAAACGGACGGAAAAGAACCCGCTACCACGCAAAGAAAATGGTTTTCTCTCCGGTATCGTCAGCGGTGCGGCAGAATTTCTCGGCATGAGCCAGAACAAAGTTGAGATGGAGAGCGATCCATTCAACCAGCAGTTCAAGGTAATCACTTCCGATGACGAGCTTGCCTTCTATATTCTCACGCCACAATTCATGGAACATATTGTTGCTGCAGATGAGAAGGTCGACGGCTACACGAAGATTGAATTTGAGAACAGCAGAGTCACGCTGGCACTAAATAACGGGAAAAATTCTTTCGAACTCACAAAGACACTTTGGAGCAAATCCCGTCTGGATGAAACCAGATTGCGGTTCCGCTATGAGCTTAATTCGATATTGAGTATTGTCGACGAAATGTTAACGAAAGAGAATTTGTTTTAGGAGGTATCACACATGTTACATACGATCGAAAATGATTATTTAAAAGTCACGGTATCCGACCACGGTGCCGAGCTTACAAGCGTCTACGATAAGGCACAGGATTTCGAGCGGATCTGGTGCGCCGATCCAGCAGTCTGGAACCGTCATGCTCCGGTGCTGTTTCCATTTGTCGGAAAGGTGAAGGGCGGTGCCTATCGTTACAACGGAAATACATACGCCATGAAGACACAGCATGGATTTGCGCGCGATGCGGAATTTACCTGCATCGAGGAAACCACTGATTCTATCACGCACAAGCTTGTGTATTCCGATGAGACACTGGAGATCTATCCATTTGAATTCGAACTGCTAATCACACACCGCTTCGATGCAGAAAATCCTCGTCTCCTGCACGTCACATGGGCAGTGAAAAATCTTGGTTCCGATGAAATGTTATATTCCATCGGCGGACATCCGGGATTCCAGATTGCACCGGGACATGCGCGGAGCGAATATTCCATCGCCCTGCCGGATGCAAATCCACGACACTATCTCCTGCTCGATGCAGCCGGTTCCGGACTTGCCGATACGAGCAAGAGTTATCCATTCAACGACGCCGGTAACGCCTACGTTCCTGTTACAGATACGTTGTTTGACAAGGACGCGCTGGTCTTCGAGGACGGACAGCTTCCAAGTGTCGGACTCGTCGATGCGGACAAGAAGCCATTTGTCACACTTACCTGCACAGACTTCCCATACGTCGGAATCTGGTCAAAACCGGATGGCCCGTATGTCTGCTTAGAGCCTTGGATTGGGCGTACCGATAACATGGATTTCACCGGAGATCTGAGTGAGAAGCCGGGCGAGCAGAAGCTTATCGCAAACGCCGAAACCGTGCACACTTACACGATCGAGTTTCACAGTTCCATCTGAATCCGGCTGCCGCCTCTGCCTTTTGTGACGCGCAGCTTCTGTGGAATATCCATCAGTTCATCCCGGTGGCTGATGATGCCGACCAGCTTATTTTCTCCTGACATGCTGAGTAACGCATCCTTTGTCTCCTCCAACGACTTCGAATCCAACGTACCAAAGCCCTCATCGACAAACAGTGCATCCATCTGGATACCGCCTCGATTTTCCGCAATTGTATCCGACAAGCCAAGCGCCAGAGATAACGATGCTTTAAAACTTTCGCCGCCTGACAGATTTCCAACCGGGCGGCGTTTTCCTGTGCTGATATCCAGCACCTCCAGATCCAGAAATGTATTGGTCTGTTTTCCAACTGCATTCGTCTGCCGGTACAACTGAAACTGGTTGTCACTCATCGGAAGCAGATGCCGGTTTGCAGCCTGAAGAATGCTGTCAAAGCCTGCTGCCTGAATATACTGCTCAAACGTAATCTTTCCGTTTCTTGTCTGCCCGGATACAAGCGTGTACAACCGATAGCTCGTATCATTTTCCTTCTTTGCTTTCTCGTATGCCACCTGCTGTGCACGGATATTCTGTTGTTTCTCGCAGTTATTCTGGATACGGAATGTAATCGCCTGCAAAGCCGTTCGAAGTGTTTCCACCTGTACACGTTTGCTTGTATGCTCCTGCTGTAACTGTTCGAGATCAACCAGCGTCCGATGTCTGGCATCCTGCTCCTGTTCTAACTGTGACAGTCTGGCGGCAACCTCCGTTACCTTTTTGTCATAATCTGCCAGTTTCGCTTCCTCCGCATGTATCTCTGCATCTGTTGCCACCTGCGCCTGCATTTCCTCTACCGATGCAAACTGGCATGCCGTCAGCTTCTCATTTAATCGCTGTTTTAACATCTGCGCATCGGACTTTTGCTGTTCGAGTGCCTGCTTCTGCGTTGCTATGGACGCCTGTACACGTGCTACCGCCTCATCTGCGGATTTCTTTTCTTTCGCTGCTGTATCAAGTGCTGTCTGAATCTCCGTCACACGTGCCAGTGCATGATTCCCCGCCTGCATGGCGGCTTCCCAATCTGGATACGATAATGTCTGTAATGCTGCTAAGGTCGCCTGTGAAGCAGCCTGCTTCGCAATGAGCGATTGTCGCTCCTCTACAAGCGACTTTCGCTGCTCTGCAAGCCGCGCCATCTCTGTCCCTTGTGCACGTGCAAGCATAGCTTCCACCTCGCGCAGCTTCTCACAGTTTTGCTGTAATGTATCCATTTGCTCTCTGCTTTGCGCAACAGTATCCACCAGCTTTTCCCGCTGTCTCTCGAAGCTTACAATCAATTCCTCTAATGCCTCAACACCACCGATAAACTCAGGTGTCATGTATCCCCGTATCTCCTCTTTTATCTGCTGCCCCTTTACCTGTACATCTGCTCGCAAAGACGAAGCGCTGGCAGTTGCCTGATTAAAAGCATCCAGTTTTTTCTCTTCCGCTGCCTTTAATTCTTTGCATTGTTCCTCCGTCACAGATGCCTCAACCAGTGTCGCGAGCTTCTCATGATGCGTAGCTCCACACACCGGACACGGTTCGCCCTCTGCCAGATCACTTGCCAGAATTCCTACCAGATTCGCCCGATAAAGTCTGTCTGCATGGGTAAATGCTTCCTTCGCAGACTCATACGCATCCTGCTTTTTCCGATATTCACTCTGTGCTTCCTCTAACTCCTGCTGCTTCCGTCTCCATGCAGGAATCAGATTCTTCGCAATGGATTCTGTCTTTTTCTGGCTGTCCAACAGTTTATCATGCGCCGCCTGTGCCTGCGCAAGCTGCTGTGGCTCTTCCTTCCACATTGCCTGCTGCTCCTGCAGCTCTCCAATCCGCTTCTGTAACGTCTGTTCCGCTGTTCCAAGTTCGACTTCCTGCTGTTCCTGTGCGGCAAGCTGCAACTGGATTTGTCCAAGTTCGTGTTGTAGCATTTCCCGCTCTTTGTAACGTGGTTCTTCCTCGCGCACCTTATCCACGATCTTCTGGCATTGCTCCGCTTCTGGTCGTAAAGCCTCCGTCTCTTTCACTTTTGCATCTGCCATCCCAGCACGTGTCTGACAATCCGCAAGCGTCTGCGCGCCATCTGTGATCAGCTGCTTTGTCCGCTCCCATTCATGTTCCTTGGCACTCCATGCATCGTACTCCGGCTTTACTTTATAGGTTGCCTGCTTCGTGCGATCAAGCTGTATCCTTCGTTCTTCAAATAATCCCTTTTGTGATTCTAATACTTCCCGCTCTTCCTTCGTCCGTGCATACCGCTCTAAAATTGCATTGTTATCCTTTGCCGATACGAGTGTGCCCTGTAACTTCTGTAATTCTTCCTCCGCCTGTGCAAGCACAGTTTCTTTTTGCTTTGCTTTTTCTGTATCTTCCCCGATCACAGCTTGCAGCAACGTAAGCATTTCCTCGATATTCCACACCGCTTTGCTGTCCTGCAGCTTCTCCTGCAAGTCACAGATACGCTGTACCACCGACCGCGGTTGTTCTTCCGAATCCTCCGCCAAGTCCTCTGCCAAAATTCCAGATATTCCTTCTGAAATCTCCGCTGGCTCTACCTTTACCTCACGGAACGACTGGGAGATACTCTGCTCCCTTTCCTTACGCGCGGCAAAACTTACATCCATACGATTTTTCAGTTTCAGTTCCAGTTTCTTATAGGCATCGGTCTGGAAGATTGTTCGAAGAATCTCTGTACGTTCGTTTGTCTTTGCATTTAACAGCTTCCAGAATTCTCCCTGCGCGATCATCGCAACCTGCATAAACTGTCCGGCATCCATATTCAGAAGCTGAGGTATCGCGCCTGGCTTCTCTTTCGTTCCATCAACGTTTTTCGCACCTTCGAGCGTTGTTCCATCCGGCTGATAGAAAGTCACCTTTTCTGCCTGCTCATCCGGCTTGCCATTTCGGTTGGTATACTTAAAGCTCGGTTTTCTGCACACATGATAGTCCTTGCCCTGATGCGTAAAATAAAAATCGACAAAGCTTTCCACTTTCTTATCCACGTACTCGCTTTTCAGATTCTTCGTATCGCGGTAGCTTCCGCTCGCTTCCCCATAAAGCGCATAGCTGATCGCATCAAAGATCGTTGTTTTTCCTGCACCTGTATCTCCACAAATCAGGAACAGACCTTTCTCCTCAAATTGGGTAAAATCAATCTCCGTCTGCTCTGCATACGTCCCAAACGCCTGCATTACCAATTTAGTCGGCTTCATAGATTCCCACCTCCTTCGCAACGTCCTTCATCATATCCATTTCCTCTTCGCTGATCTGGGCACCATACATCTGCTTATAAAAATCACCAATCAGTTCCTCATATGACCGGCTCTGTGTTGCCTGTACCACATCCACATGGGAAAGTTCTCGCGTATGGGAATTATCATAATCCAGCTTTATCGTGTTCGGATAATATTGTCGCATGATCCGCATTGCATCCGGGACAATGTCCTCATCCGTCAGCGTTACATAAACAAAATCTTCTGTATGTTCGATTTGATTTTCTTCCTTTACAATCTCTGTAAATGTTCCCCGGATATGAATGAGATCCCGCAGCGGAACGAGCTTCTCCAGCTCGATCGTCACCTGTCCTTCTCCATCCACTGTCACGATTGGCACCTGCTTTGCTCCATCCCGCTCGCGCACGCCGCCCGGAATCTGCTTCACCGGGCCAGCCTCTGACAGAGAATATTTGAGCGGGGAACCAGCATACCGCACTTCCTCTCTGCCGACACTCTGCGAGGAATGGATATGTCCAAGTGCCACATAACGAAATGCATCGAAACAGTCATACCCGATTTTCTCTACCGTTCCAACATGCTGCGTCAATGCACCCTCAGAACCGCCCAGTGTTGGATCTTTGCCCTTTCCTGATACAAACTGATGCGCCACTAAAATATTTCTCTGCTTCTGATTGATCTCTGCGTGTGCCAGTACCTCCCGCACCGCATCCTCATACGTCTCGATCTTTGCCTCCGGGAACGCACGCTTCACCTGCGATGCTTTCACGAACGGGAGCTGATAGATATGTACGGCTCCATAAGCATCCTCTATCACATGATGAAATAATTTCCCCTGATATTTGGCAGCGATATGCACATCATTTGCCTCAAACAAGCTGCTTCCAAAATTCAGCCGCTCGTCCGAATCATGGTTTCCGCTGATCATATAGACCTGCAAATGCCGTTCAACCAACTCACAGATAAATTCGTCCAAGATCTGCACCGCCCCTTCACTTGGTACCGTCTTGTCAAACACATCTCCGGCAATCAGAACCGCATCGACCTGCTTTGTCTCTGCAATTTCCAAAATCTGCTGCAGGATGTACCGCTGGTCATCCTTCAGATCAAAATCCCCCAATGTTTTTCCCAGATGTAAATCTGCCAAATGTAAAAACTTCATACTCTCACCTCTCCGGTATCTGTTCATTCAACCATGCAAGCACAGCTTCCCTTCCCTCTGCATCAAACGGAAATGTTTTCCTTGTGATCTGCTCCTCCGGTGTCTTCTCATAGCAGGTACTTGCATGCCATATACACACTTCAAAGAAATTCTCGGAAGTCGTCTCGCCACCTTCCTCCACGGGTTCATGCTCGACCGTGAGCTTTGCGATCCGGTACCGCGGTCCATAAATATCGCCCCCCGTCAGAATTCCTTTTGCATTATAAAATGGTAAATCAAATATCACATCGCCTGTAATCACGCGTATTCCTCCCATATGTTTCGTTCTTATAAATTATACTTTTATCATTATAGCATACGGAAGCATATTTTCTAAACAAAAAAGAAACTGATTCATTTTCCTGCATCCATCTATGGAATCTCTTGTCGGTTTGTGCTAGAATAGGTATAAAAATATTGCATAATCGAGGTGCGAAAGATGGATTCCACATTGAAACGAACATGGGCTGAAATCGACTTAGATGCCCTTGCTCATAACTATAAAACATTGCGTGACCGCATTGGCGCAAATGTCAAATTTTTAGGCGTTGTCAAGGCAGATGCCTACGGACATGGCTCCGTACAGGTCAGCCGCCTGCTGCAGGAGCTTGGTGCTGATTATCTGGCGGTCAGCAGCATCGACGAAGCGATTGAGCTTCGCTTAAATGACATTACCATGCCGATTCTGATTCTTGGACATACGCCAAAGGAGCAGGTCAGCCGCCTGATTGAGTACAACATCACACAGGCTGTCACCTGTAAAGCAAAGGCACTTGAATACAGCGAAGAAGCCGTGAAATGCGGTGGCACATTGAAGATTCATATCAAGGTTGACACTGGAATGTCCCGTCTGGGATATCTGTGCGACGGGGATTATTTTGATACTGGTGTGGAAGGTATCTGTGAGGGCTGCTCGCTTCCGGGGCTTTACGCCGAAGGTATCTTTACACATTTTGCTGTCTCGGATGAGCCAGGCGATGCATGCAAAGCCTACACGGAGCATCAGTTCCAATTATTTACTGACGTGATCAAAAACGTCGAGGAAAAGCTCGGCAGACGGTTCGCCATCCGCCACTGTGCCAATACCGGTGCGGTTGCACGCTACCCAGAAACATGGCTCGATATGGTAAGACCGGGACTTTTGTTATACGGCTATGGAGAATTCGCAGACGAACTTGGACTTGAGCCAGTTATGAGTTTGAAGACAACTGTCAGCACGATCAAGACCTATCCAGCCGGTACCGCAATCAGCTACGGCGGCATCTATGTAACGGACAAGACAACGCGTATGGGCGTCATCCCTTACGGCTATGCCGATGGATTCTTCCGTGCCCTGTCCAATCGCTGCACGCTAATGTCGGACGAAGGTCCAGTTCCACAGCGCGGAAAGATCTGCATGGACATGTGTATGATTGATCTGACTGACAAGATGCAAATCGATGTCGGAAGCGAGATTGAAATCTTCGGAAAGAAGAATTCCATCAACGTTATGGCAGCTCTGGCAAACACGATTCCATACGAATTAACCTGTGCCGTCAGCAAGCGAGTTCCAAGATTCTACTACCGGAATGGAAAGATGATCGAGAAAGAATTGCTGTTGCGTGGGTAAATTGTTGCGCAAGTAATTACATAAGCATAAAAAGCTGGGATTTTTGTCCCAGCTTTTTGTTTGCGTTCCAGCTTCCTATATCTCATGACGGATATCCGAACCAATACCCCGCTGCAATTTTATCCGCTCGTTTTCTGCTTCCACATTCATCTTGGAAAGAATAACCAGAATCAATACATCGAAGATCAACGGCAGCCACAGGTACATAAACTGCATCATATCCAGTGCGGACTGTGGCTGTGTCGTATTTTTGCCAACATAGCCGCTCAATTCCATCAGCCATCCAACAACCGCAGTTCCGATACCGCCACCAATCTTCACGCCCAATGACGTGCAGGAATACATCGTTCCATCGACATGCTTTCCCTGTGTGAGATAGGTGTATTCCGAACAGGATGCGATCATGGCATTCATATCGCCCTGCCACGGTCCCTGACCGAGCGCAGCAACAGCTGTAAATACAAGCATCAATGGCACATTGCCGATATAACCTGCCACGACAACCAGTGCCCTGCCAATTACAGCAAGCATATAGCCTCGCATATTTAATTTATACATGCCCTTCCATTTTCCTACCAATGTCGGCGTGAAGATCAACGCAATAATCAGAGGAATATTGACCGCCCATGCAAACCATCCGAAGAGGTTTTTATTTTTGAGCACCCATGTCATATAAAACAAGCCAGCACCAATCATCGCACTGTACAACTGCTGTAAGATATATGTCCCACAGATCATCATATAATATTTGTTCTTCACAAGCAGCTTGAACGCCTGAATCAGTCCATATTTTTCTTCATTATCCTGCGTTTTGCCCTCGTTCAACTCTTCCTCTGAAAGCTCCTTCACTGAGAGACTGGAAATCGTATTTACAACCAGTCCAATGACTGCATAAATGATTGCAACCAGTCTCCATGCCGCCGCATCACCACCACAGCGGTCAACAAATCCAACGGTAATCGACTGGATCAAAAGACTTGTCGAAAATGCGAAGATAAACCGGTAAGACCCCATCTGTACACGTTCCTTGCTGTTCTTCGTTATCAGCGATGTAAGTGCCGAATACGCGATATTATTTGCCGTGTAAAAAATGCCATTTAACAGTGTGTATGCCAGAAAGAACCACGTATACTGTGCTGTCTTGCCAAGGCTTGTCGGTACCGCAAAGCATGCAACCAGCGTGACTGCGCAGCCGATATATCCATACAGCATCCACGGACGTGCTTTCCCAAGCTTGCTGTGTGTCTTGTCGATCAGTGAACCAAAGAAAACATCTGTAAATCCATCCAGCAACTTCGAAAATGCGATCAAAGTTCCAACTATTCCGGACGCAAGCCCAACCGTCTCGGTCAGATAGATCATGACAAACGATGTCAAAAATGCATACACTACATTTCCGGCGATATCGCCGGAACCGTAGCCCACCTTGTTATACCATTTTAAATATTTTTTCTCTTCCATAGCTTTTCTCCTCATATCATCCCTTCACATACGGAACAAGTGTAAACCCAAACTGAAATTCCTTCTCATCGAATCGATATGCCGCAAGCACCTCCGGTCCACAGCTGTTGGAGCCAATGCCATTTAACGCATAATCAATACATAATACCGTACTGTCCGATTCTTCCAATTCATAATTGTGTTTTGCCTGTGCCAGCATTTCCTGTGTGTAGTTTGACGCCTGAAATGAAAATGGTGTCTCAGACACTGCCGCGATTCCATACCGGCCGTTGTACAGTTCGACATAATCACAATCGAAATGACTGCCATTTTCCTGTGGCATAATGTAGTCCTCATGCAGATCCTTCACCGCACTGCGATACAATCCATGACTCGCAGCTCTATGCTTGTCACGGTAGCTCTCCTGCGGTCCCATGCCATAATACGAAGCCTCAGAAAGATTCTTGTTGAAGAATACACGCACACCGAATCTCGGAAGTTCTGGGAACTCTGCATCCTTGCTTACCTCCATGGATGCGGTAATTCTTCCTGAACTTTCCACCTTCCACACGAGCTCGACATCCAGAATCTTCTGTACCGTTGGTGCTACAACGCCGACATGACTCATCACAATCACGCCGTACTGGTTCTGAATTGTCTCCACCTTATACGCTCTTGTGTACGCCTCGTGAAAATGTGCGTTTTCCCATTTTGCGCGGATATACATATCATTATCCGTCGGTGCCCGCCAGATGTTCAGTTCCATCGGATGGTTCAGATAGTCCCGTCCTGCATATTGAAGCTTCGTAAAAAGTCCGGTTCGTTTGCTGATTGCATATGTGAAATCGCTCGCCTTTAATGTGATCTCTGTATCGGTTTCGCTGACGCTGATCTCATTTTTCTCTTCCGCTTCTGCCAGCCATTTGACTGCCGTCTGGTTTCTGCCATCGACATTGGCAAGCAGCACCTCATCAAATCCTAATTCATGCTTTGCCGGAAGCAATGGAAGTTCTTTTTTCAACTGATACCGGAGCTTCAGATACACCTTGCCGCTCTGCGGAATGTCCAACTTGAGCGTCATCACACCGTCGCTGTGCGGTGCGATCGATACCTCATCCAGCACACCCTTTTGCACGCACAGACCATCCACAGTTATTTCATACAAGATGTCTGCATAGTCGCTTATATCATCAAAATCCATATAGTTATGCAACACAAGTCTGCCGGTCTTCTCATCATAAGATACAACACGCACCGGACGGTACACATTCTTATATTCAAGCAATCCTGTATGTGGTGTACGATCCGGGTACACCAGTCCATCCATACAGAAATTTCCATCATGGATTGTCTCGCCGTGATCGCCGCCATAATAATATTTCGTCTTTCCATTTTCCGCCTGTCCGTGCGCAATCGCATGATCGCACCACTCCCAGACGAATCCGCCACACATCCGTGCATCCTTCTGGATTATCTGGAAATAATCCTCCAGATCGCCGGGCCCGTTCCCCATGCTATGGCAATATTCCACAAGCAGAAACGGTTTGCTGCCATCCTTCTCGAGATACTCTTCGATCTCGGAAAGTGCCGGGTACATCCGGCTGTACAGATCAAGATTTGAGTAATCATACGTCACATCGTAATTCCGATACCGTGCACTCTCATACTGCGTGATACGGGATGGATCGTATTTCTTTGTCCATACAAGTGCCTTTTCAAAATTGCATCCATACGCACTCTCATTTCCCATCGACCAGAAAATGATACAGAATCGGTTTTTATCACGCGCAACCATACGCTTCACGCGATCGAGAATCGCCTGCTCCCATGCCGGATCATCTGCAATCTTCTCGTTCCATTTTTTGAAGCGGTTGTAGTCTGTATCCTCCTTGCGGTACAGCATAAATGGTCCATGTGCCTCGATATCTGCCTCATCGCACACGAGGAATCCATAGCGGTCGCACATCTGATAAAAATACGGTGCATTCGGATAATGACTCGAACGAATCGCATTGAAATTGTGCTCTTTCATCAAGACAAGATCTTTCCTGATCTTTGCAACATCAACTGTAAATCCTGTGACCGGATCCGAGTCATGCCGGTTCACACCGCGCAGCTTGATTGCCTGTCCATTGAAATATAACACCCGCTCCTGTATTGCTACCGTGCGCAAAGCGATTGCATCCTCGATTGTCTCATCCGCATTTTGCAGGATAAGCGTGTATAAATACGGATGTTCCGTATTCCAAAGCTCCGGGTTCGCAATCTCCAATGTCACAGTTCCCGCCTTGCTGATTACTGCCTGTGCAGCCACAGTCCCTGCCGCATTCTCCACGGATACGGTAACCGGAGTCTCCTGATAGTAGCTGATATCCAATGTAATTTTCGCACACGCTTCCGTGATTTCCGTCGTGATCCGATAATCCTGCACCGCCTTTTCCGGCCGCTTCAGAAGATAGACATCCCGGAAGATACCGCTCATCCGGAACTTATCCTGATCTTCGAGATACGAACCATCGCACCATTTCAAGACAAGTACGGCAATCGTATTCTCGCCCTCTTCTATCACGTCTGTCACATCGAACTCGCTCGTTGCATGGGACACCTGACTGTATCCGGTATAGGTGCCATTCACCCATACATAAAAGCAGCTATCCACGCCCTCAAAGTTCAGGTACACCTTCGGAGCCTTCTCATCCTTCGCATAAGAAAACGTATGCACATACGCACCACACGGAATATCCTGCGGCACATACGGCGGATCAAACGGAAATGGATAGCGGAAATTCGTGTACTGATGCGTGTCATAGCCTGCCATCTGCCAGACACCAGGCACCGGAATCTCATCAAAATCCGACGTATCATAACCGCTCTCATAAAATGCATCCCTCACATCATAGATGCTCTCAAAATACCGGAATTTCCACATACCGTTTAACATCTGTACGCGGTCGGATGCCTCCCGATGCTCCACCAGATCCTCCATTCGGCGGGAAGCTGGTATATAATACGCTCTTGGCGGCATCGTATGTTCATGTAAGAAATCCAAATCTTCATAATAACGTGGCACAATCATAAATCGTCCTCCTTGTATATGTATTTTTTTGTTTTTAATGAACCGTTCATTTTTCTGTCTTTTCGTATTGTCTGATATTATAATACTGATTTCCGTATAAAAAGTCTATGAACAGGAATGGACAAAATATGGACGAAATGATACAATGAGCATTGCGATGGAATGTGCTTGCACATACCAGCATAATGCGAATGCCAACATGGAGCCGCAGGCGACATGATACAATTAGCAATAGGAGGTGTCCCTATGTATATCAATACCGGTTACTTAAATCATTCCCATCTGGATTTCAAGGACAAAAGCCGCCCGCTCGTCGTCGGAAGCTGCGGCACCTATCGTCTGAGCGGCGATCCGAGGATGCCGACCTACCGCCCAAAGGGACGCCTGGATTATCAGATAATCTATATCGCATCCGGACTTGGACATTTTCATTTCGATAAACCGGAAAATGAGACGATCGTCCCTGCCGGAAATATGGTGTTGTTTCGTCCAAAAGAATTACAGAAATATGAATATTATGGAGAAGACAAAACCGAAGTGTACTGGATTCACTTCACAGGTTCCGATGTAAAAAACATCCTGCGAAGCTATGGTCTGCAAGATAACCAGAGAGTATTTCCGGTCGGTTCCTCGCTCGAGTACGAGCGGCTGTTCAAACAGATCATACAGGAATTACAGCGTTGTCAGGAACACTACGAGGAAATGCTTGCCCTGCTGCTTCGTCATCTGCTTATTATATTTCAGCGTGAACTTACGTGCGAGCACATCCTGAAAAACGAATATCTGGATCGGGAGATGCACAGTGCTGTTACCTATTTCAATGAGAATTACAATCAGGATATCAGTATTGAAAACTACGCCCAGACCAGGGGCATGAGTGTGAGCTGGTTTATCCGGAACTTCAAGAAATACACCGGCATGACACCGATGCAGTTTATCGTATCGCTGCGCGTCAACAATGCACAGATTCTTCTGGAGCAGACCAATTATTCGATCTATGAGATTGCGAAGATCGTCGGTTACGATGACCAGCTCTATTTCAGCCGGTTATTCCGCAAACAAAAAGGAGTCTCTCCTTCCCAATACAGAAAGAGACAACCCCTTGCCTAATTTCAGATTACAATTTCTTCAGGAAATGCTCCCGGTTCGGGTATTCCGCCCGGAATGCCCGCTTCGCGGCCTCCTGCAGCAATGCGAATTCCTTCTCCATATGCAGCATGTGCGGCGCCGTAAATGCAATCGCGCTGATCTGTTCTGCGATTTTCTTCGCCACACCCTCATCGGATAACTGCCCCATACCGAAAACGATCGACGTAAACCCTCTGCCGTTTCTGCTTACATCAATAAACTTCCGGAATGCATGCGTCATCTCAGACAGCAGGATTTCCTGTTCGACTTCCGGCCGCTTGTCTGCATCAAACAGGCACAATCCGGAGACGGTCTCAACTGCCTGCTTGCGCTTCTGTCCACCGATATCATTTGCCCCGCTCTCCGCAATGTATTTGAGCTGCATCAGATACCCGACGAATGCATCGGTCTTCGGTTTGCGCTTTCCGTAACGCGCCACCCAGAGTTTCTTTATAAACGCCACATCCACTTCTTCCGGATTTTCTGCGGAATGATTTGCCATTTCACTTGCGTTCACAGTTTTATCTGCATTCGTATTCAATATGTCCAGCCGCTTCTCCGCGTCCATTTCGTTATAAAATTGCTCTAACCATGTCTCCTGCATATCTGTTCTCCGTTTCTTTTTATACTGCCGATCAGCATCTGCCATCCATTCATTCATCTGTACATTCATTTTCTGCATAATTCCAGTTGCAGCCTTCCTTACTTTCCAAGGAATGTATCGACGTTGTCCGCGTCTACCTTACGATATTGTGACATATAATAGATGTCATCCTCCAGACCATACCCTTCGATATCGCTTCCCTGAAACAATGCGACCGTCAAAAGTGCGATCATCCTCGCCTGATCTTCCTTATCGTTATAGACCGTTCCCTGCATCGTACCATGTTCCACTGCCTCCAATGCATCGGTCAGACCATCAATGCCGAAAATAATCGGCCGCTCCGCCTGCCTGTAGCCGGCATTTTTGTACGCCTCAACAGCCCCCAGCGCCATCTCATCATTGTTCGATAAAATCAACTCAATCTCAGAACCATACTGATCGATCAACTGACTCACCCGGTTTTCCGCCTGTGCGCGGTTCCAGTCTGCAAACTGATAACTGAGTTTTTCCAGTTCTATTTCATTCTCAATCATCGTCTTAACCGATAGGTCTGTCCGGCTGATTGCATCCTGATGTCCGGCTTCCCCTTCTAAAAGCACATATTGGATCTTCCCATCGCCATTCTTATCGACCTCCGGGTGATTCTTAATATATTCCGCTGCGATCTCGCCCTGCATCTCACCGGACTGTGCTGCATCACAGCCAACATAGAAAAGCTTATCCCACTGAAGAAGATCCTCCTGCACCGGTTCCCGGTTAAAGAAAATAACCGGAATATCATTCTGCCACGCCATACGGACGATATTCGACGGTGCTGTCCGGTCAACCAGATTCACGCACAAAACATCACATCCGGCGTCAATCATTTCCTCAACGATCTCGTCCTGCTCCTGCTGGTCATTGTCGCCGCTTCTTACAGATACGATTACCTTCATCGTATTGCTCTCTTTTGCTTTCAGATTACTTTTTATTATATCTGTCATTGCATTGATAAACGGGTCGTCCGGTGTATATGTCACGACACCAACACGCAACATATGATCGGCTTTTGTGTCCTGCTTTCCGCAGCCTGTCAGTGAAATCAAAAATACCCACACGCACAACCATGCTATCATATTCTTCTTTACGTCTCTTCTACTCATACGAATACAAAAACCTTTCTATCTCATCCGAGAACAAATCTTCTTTATAAATAACTTTTACTTCCTTCTCATGGCTCTTCAACGTGTAAAATGTCCGTGTCAGTTCTTTTTCAATTTCCTCGACACTCTCATAACCAATCCCGTATCCATCCGGGATTACCAGACACTGCACCTGTCCTGCATCGAGCAGTGCAATCGATTTCATGCTCGTACCAACGCCAAAGATCTTCGCATCCTTATACACACCATTTTCCGCGTGTTCACCCAGCGTATCCAAGGCTTGCGTATCCATTACCACCATATAATCGACGGACTCCTGTGCATCAACAACCGCACAGATATCCGTGTCACTTTCTTCATTATACTCCCATGCAATCTCGCAATCCTGTTTCTCCAATGCGTCCTTCAGTCCCTGGATACGATTCACACTTGCCTCCGTCTTGGATCGTCCGGCAATCACGCCAATCCTTTTTCCTTTCAGTCCATCTTCGTCCTGCGTAATAAGCTGCGTGCCAAGTGTGTATCCAATCTGGTAATTATCCGGTTTGACTGTCGCATACCCGCTTGCCTCTGGCTGTTCACCGGTATAAACATCTTCTGTCAGAAGTACAAATGGCTTCTTCTGCTCGCCAAGCCAGTCCAGCATCTCCTTTGTATCTGCCCCCGGTGCCGGACACAGGATAAATGCATCCACATCGTTTTCCAGCTGTTCCTCGATCAGCTCCCGCTCGTCCTGCGCGCTTACAATATCATCCGTATTACAGATGATCAGATGCAGATTATTGGTTTTCGCAGACTGCTTTAATCCATTGATTACACCTTCCCACCGGGTGTCACCGGAATTCTGCAGGATAACCGCTACACGCTTTTGAGCGACATCCTCCTGGAAGATTTTATGTATGAAGAAGGCTGCGAGGACAATCAGAATAAGCTCTGCAATGAGAAATGTTAATTTATCTCGTTTCATCTGTAGCCCTCCCATTTCTATAGCTCTGCGCCTCGAGCTGCTGCCGGTTCTCCTCCGTAAACGGAATTGCCGGAATGTGTATCACAATCTTCGTTCCTTCATCAGGCTCACTGTAAACAAGAAGACCATATTCGTTACCAAACATCAGCTGAATCCGATTGTGTACATTGATGAGTCCTACCCCGGAACCATGCTTTGGTACTTTATTGTTATCCTTGAGGACATTTTCAACCGTTTCCTCACTCATACCCATGCCATTATCCTCGACCGAGAGATAGATATCATCTCCCTTTTTCTCGCCGCGTACCGTAATCATACCGCCGTCATCCTCGTCCATATTTCCAACGCCATAATAGATTGCATTTTCCAGAATCGGCTGTACGATGAGCTTGACCGTACAGTAATCATTGACTTCCTCGTCAATATCAAATTCCACGCGGAACCGTTCTTTATAGCGCACAAGCTGGATATTCATATAGCTCCGGCTGTGCTGCAGCTCATCCGCGATCCGGATTACGGTTCTGCCCTTTGACAGACTGATCCGAAGCAGTCTGGCAAGCTCCGAAATCATGAGAACCGCTTCCTTATTCTTCTGTGCCTCAACCATCCATGTAATCGATTCGAGCGTATTATATAGGAAATGCGGATTAATCTGACTTTGCAGTGCATCCATCTCACTCTTTCTGCGTTCAGTCTGTTCCCGGATAATCTCCTGCATCAGATTCTCTATCTGTTCATAGGACTTCTTGACCGAATATCCGAGATGCCGGATCTCTGAAGAACCACCAATATAGATATCCGTATCCCCACCTGTCTCATATGCCTTGACTGACTCATTCAGCCGCAGGATTGGACGTGAAATCTTTCTTGATATGATCCGGTTTACTTCGAGCAGCATCATCATCAAAATCAGAATAGCTGTGATAATATAATACCGGAACCGGTTGATATTTGCTGTCTGTACACGCTCCGGAATCACACCGACCAGCTTCCAGCCGGTATATGCCACACTACTCACAACAACATTTCCCGGTCTACCGTTCAGCGAAAGCTCATACGTTCCGTCTTCTAATTGCGATGTCATCTCACAGTTTTCCGAAAAATATCCACGGTCAATATCTGCACGTCTCGGATGGTAAATCATCTGTCCATCCCGGCTGCAAAGGTAATAATAAATACCGTTTGAGGACTCATTGATCCGCTTCATCGTATTGGATATCACAGAATATTTCATATCTACCAGCAGTACACCGCTGCGCGGTTTTTCCCCATCGTTAATATCCACGGAACGGCTGAGGGAAATAACCCAGTAGTACCGGTATGTGCCATCCTCAAACAGATTCTGAATATGCGGCAGGGAGAAATGCACATTCTCAATCTCCTCCTCTGCATTTGTATACCAGTCCTGTTTAGATGCCTTTACGCCCTTCTTGCGTTCCGAAACCGGCTCTGCCACAAGCTGTGCACCATCGCTGTCATACAGAGCCATGCTTTGAACCTTGTCTGTGTTGATTTCATAAAGCAGACTGAACTGGCGGTTAAAATCATCACTGGAGATATCATTTTCCTGAATGATATTATAATTCACTGCATTCATTATCTGACGGACATTCAACAATTCCGCATCCAGCTTATCCACCGTACTTTCGACCATACTCTCTGCGTTCGACACAGCCGTCTGCTTCATCGCCATTTTAAAACGATTATACAGAAGCAGGCCAATTGTAATTGTCGTAATCAACGTAAGTGCAGTAAGAACCGCCATAATGATTGACTGGATACCCAGTCCGATAAATCTTCTATGATGTGTCCAGCCCTGCTTTTTCATCCACTTTTGAAGCCAGCTTTCCTTCTTTTGCAATTTTCCCATCTCTCTTGTTTTCAATCCATTTCCCCTATTTTTTTCTTACTGATTCGTATGCTGTGCCCGGTACTTCGACGGTGACACGCCAAATCGTTTCTTGAATACATAACTGAAATAATTCGCATCCAAATATCCCACTCGCTCAGCGATCTGATAGCTCTTCTCATTTGTTTCCAGTATCAGTGTTGCCGCATGATCCATCCGGTAATCCGTCAGATACGTAATAAACGCTTTTCCTGTCTCCTTCTTGAACACCGACGAAAAATACGAATTTGATACCCCAAGCACAGAACAGATCGTGTCCAATGACAAATCCGGCTCCATATAACGCTCACGTACAAGATTCTGTGCATCGGTCACAAGCCGTCTCGATGTACTGTTTCGAGCATTTTTCAACTGTTCCCCAAGCTCTACGGAAACTCCCTGCATCCATGCCGTAAGTGTACTCTCATCCATCTGCGGAATCGTCTCGTAAGGATTCTGGATTCCGTGCAGATAATCATTAAAATCAAGGAAATTATTTGCACAAAACCTGTAAAATGCTCCCACCATCTCCATGATTGCAAGATTATACTGACTGACCGTCTGTGCATTGCTATGCAGCTTTTCTATTTCATTTACAACGACCTTCTCAATCTCTTCCTTTAACCCTAAATGAATGGCTTTGAACAAATCATGCATTCTTGTATCTTCCGGTTGCAAGGTCGTTTCCTGTTCCTTCGGTGCAAGCTCGGCAATATTGATCGCGCGTTTCGTCCCGTACAATACCCTGTACGATACTGCCTCTCTGGCACCATCGTAAGACGTTTTAATATTCGCCATATTGTCGCATACACGACCGATGCCTGCCGTAACCACCGCCCCCATCACACGATAAGCCCATTTGCAGAAGCGGTCACACGAATCCGTAAACTGCACAATCGCGTCCTCCGATGAAAGCTCTATCAGCATCAGTGTATTGCCAAGATAAGAGAATACCCGGCTCTTCCACTCTGTCGCAAGCCGTTCCTTGATCTCGTGTTCAACAGACATCGCAAGCAGCAGCGGATTCATGCCGTCCGGCACATGATGTTCCGATGTGTGGAAAACTGCGCATCCATAATATGGTCCTTTCATATCAATCTGATACGCGGCAAAAAATTTCCCGCAGTTTTCTTCTGTTACCCGTCCCTCAATGAGAGATACAAAGAAGTTATTCTGCAGTACCGGAAGTGCTGCATTGAAATAATTCTCCAGACGTGTTACATTCAGTTTTTCTTCCCGTTCCCGGTCCAGTGTGTCCTTCAGACGTTTCAGGCAATCAGACAGTTCCGTTGCATTTATCGGTTTCAGCATATATTCCTCAACCTCCAGATGCACTGCTTCCTTTGCATATTCAAACTCATCAAACCCTGTAAAAATAATGATGTGAATATTCTGGAAGTCCCGGTTTAAACGACGGGACAACTCCAATCCATCCATATATGGCATCTTGATATCTGTAATTACGACATCCGGTTGAAGCTTCTCTACCAGTTCAAGTGCTTTCACTCCGTTGGTTGCGTTTCCAACGACGGTAAATCCAAGGTCGTCCCATTGTATGCGTTGTTCAATTACTTCGATGACTTCTGCTTCGTCATCCACCAAAAGCACTTTATATTTTTCCATGTTGCACCCCACTTGTTATCGCCTGCCGGGTAGTTCGGAAGCATCTGGTCTTTGGTTAGGATGCTTCCGAACTACCCGGCAATTCTTATTGTTCTTTGTTGTTTTATTGTCCTTATTATACCAAAGTTATCACTATAAAGATACCTAAATATCTAGCTGGTTGCTTCCTTCTATTGCTCAATTGGGGATTTTTCCTCTATTTGGGGAATTTGCTCCAACTGACTTGTTTCCTACTCCTGCCTTATTGGGGGATTTCCCCTCATTTTCAAGTTTTTACTCCAACCAGCTTGCGTCCGGTACCAATTCTATATATCAGAACATTTAGAACTTCTTAGTTACAATACATCCTATATTGTTCCAATTAAACAGTGCCATATATACTGGTTTTATTGCGTTTTGACATTATATACAATATACAGGAAAAGCCGCCTCTCCATCCTCTTCGATAGACAAGGCGACCCTTCCTTCGTTTACAACTTTATTTGATTCCTTTTATTACTTCTTCTGAACATACTTCAGACAGTCAAGTGTTACAGCTGCAAGGATGATAATACCTTCGAAGATGAACTGAAGGTTTGTATCAATACCGAGGATTGTCAGAGAGTATGTAAGGGATGTGAAGATCAGTACACCAGTTACAACACCGGAGATCTTACCGATACCACCTGTGAAGGATACACCACCTACTACGCAGGCTGCAATTGCATCCATATCCCAGCCTTGTCCATATGCGGCACTACCGGAACCAACCATACGGTTACACTCAAGCCATGAACCGAATCCATAAAGGATACCTGCTAAGATGAATGCTCCCATTGTTACCTTGAATACGGAAATACCAGATACAGAAGCTGCTTCCGGATTACCACCAACTGCGTAAAGGTTCTTACCAAATGTTGTCTTGTTCCAGATGAACCATACAACGATGATTGCTACAACTGCCCAGATAATGATGGTTGGGAATCCACCAAGATTTGGAATAAACATGTTCGGAATACTTGACTCAATTGCACCGAAGGATACACCCTTTGTTGCGTATGTAACAAGTCCGAAGATAATCAGCATGTTCGCCATGGTTGAAATGAATGGATGCATCTTATACTTCGCCATGAAGAAACCGGCAATACTTGCAAATACGGTTGTAAGTATGATACATGCAACAAGTGCAATAATGGCTCTGCCCGCTACCGGAATACCTGTAAAATCAAAGATATGTCCGAATACGCCACCGGTGTTTACACCACTGTGCATGATAATGGTTGCGGTTACCATACCCATACCTACCATACGTCCGATGGAAAGGTCGGTACCTGTTAACAGAATCAGACCGGCAACACCAAGGGCTAAGAACATACGAGGCGAAGCCTGCTGCAAAATATTCAGGATATTTGTCAGTGTCAAAAGCTGTGTATGCTTTACAATCGGTGTAATGATACACAATGCAATAAAGATGAGTAAAATTACAATGTACAGACCATTCTTATACAGGAACTGTGTTGTATTGAATGTGTACTTGTAGTTTTCCACCTTCTGTGACTGCTTCTGTCCAAATGTATACTTAGACATACGAAGCAGATCGATCAAATGGAACTTATGAGCAAATGCATCGTGCTTTCTATCCTTGATTTCCTGCAATTTAGACTCATGTGTCATCTGTGCATCAAACAGGCGGTTACGATATACATACTTCTCATCCTTGATTTCCTCAGAATCAGAAAGCTTTGCCAAAGCCTGCTCGTGCTCTGTCTTAATGGTTGCCACAATCTTGTCATAAGAGGCATTCTCTGCTGCCTTCTCTGCCTCACAGCTCGCAACTACCTTCTCATAGTAGTCACTCTTGTAATGCTTGGAGAGATAGCTCTCTGCATCGGAAATGAGCTTGGATACCTTATCCTTATTTGCAGATTCTACAGATTTTGCTTTCTCTAAGTCCGCCTTATCCTTCGCAATAATCTTTGCTCTCTCTTCCTTTGTTAAATTCTTATCTTCCTTCGCAATTGCGATATGGTTCTTTAAGCTTCGAACCTTGTCAGATCCATCTACACGAAGTGCATCGATCTGCTTCTGTATTTTTCCTACATATTCATCAATCGG
>OHXS01000096.1_pt1 | contig 25578 bp, 26 predicted proteins | sample 1580011 | NCBI WGS metagenome assembly OHXS01 (sample SAMEA3882534, study PRJEB24775) | human gut metagenome | biome: human-associated habitat; feature: intestine environment; material: feces | place: Netherlands | collected 2009/2010
CTCTCAGGATAGCGGCGATGGGCTTGAATAAAGCCCTCGCCTGAGGGCCGCCCTGCAGGAGCGCCTAACGGGGTGCGTCTCTCCCAAACGCCTGACGGAAGCTAGCGCATCCCCCACTAAGTCAACATTCAACACTCAACATTCAACATTAAACTAAAGATTATGAAAGTAAACACTTGGAAAACGATTTTGCAGATTGCAATCTCCGTCCTTACAGCCATCGCTACTACGCTCGGAGTTACCAGCTGCACTCTTTAAAGGTAAAAAAGTAAAAAAGTAAAAAAAAAATGTTTTTTTAATTTTGATTCGACATAGCAAAGCCCTCGGTGCATAACGCATCGGGGGCTTTTTTATTTAGGTCTTAAGAACTGCTTTTAGTTATTTCTACAAAGAACAGAAGAAGGTAACCAGGAAGGGTACAGAAAAGTCGACACAGAAGCCATGGAAGATGGATACGATGATGAAACTCTCGCCCGAATATCGGGTGATGATAGGCAACGTTGTATCCATGGTCGTGGCTCCACCTACACTGATAGGTGCCAGTTTGCCGAAGTATTTTGCCAGCAGCGGAGCACACAGCAGGGTGAGAATCTCGCGGAAGATGTTGGCAAGAAGGGCGATGGTTCCCAGTTCGGCGCCCCGGTATTCGGTGATGAAGATACTCGAAAGTGAGTAATATCCGAATCCTGAACCGATAGCCAGACAATCGGTAAGCTGGCGGTGGCTCACGATGAGAGATACGGCGGCACAACCTGCCAACGTACCCAGAATGGTCATCACAGGGAGCATCATCAGACGGGGATTCACCTTCTTGAAACTCTTCAGCACAGAGGTATCGCAACCGATGCTGATACCTACGCAGAACATCAGGCAGCAGAGTGCACAATAGCTCACGTCGCTATCCAGAAGACCTGCCGGAATCACATCACACAAGCCTACGATGATACCCAGAACAAAGAAGCTTACGATAATCAAACTGCCTTTCATGCCTTGCCTCCTTTCCCGGTTTCAGCGTGAGCCGACGATTTAGCCTGCTTTGCTGTAACATACTTCCACAATGCCCAAGCAAAGAGTGCACTACCCAGACTGCCTCCCAAGGTCAGGGCTATCGCCTCAAGTCCCAGGGTCTGAAGACCGCTGATGATACGAGGGTTAGAACCTACCTCGATACCGAGCAGGAACAGGAGTACCCATATCAGCGCCGTGATGATACGGCCGATAAAACTCATTTTCTTGTTGCGGAGCAGATAGCCGGTACCTATTCCGCATAGCATAATCATTACTATCTTGAGCATTGTTTCTTGTTTTTCTTCTTTTTATTGTTCGTTTTTATGAATTACCTTACCATAAAAAACGGATTCCCGGTCGTATTATTGCTAAACAGACAAACTTTTCAAGTAATTGCGTCTGATCATAATGCTTATGTTTAGTTATACAAATAAGTTTCAAATAACCTATGTTTTCAGGTTTTGTCACAAGGTAATACAAACGTTTTCATAAAAAGTACCAAAGAATCTTCATCATTAACTCTCTTTAACACGAAGTCGTGTTCCTCATTCCATTTTTCTTTGTACTTTAGCACCCCGAAAAGAAAAAGGATATAAAATATGAGCAACGGTTTATTACTTTGGATAGACGACGAGATAGAACTTCTCAAGGCACACATCATCTTTCTGGAAAAGAAAGGATACGAGGTGCAGACGGTAAGCAACGGCCCTGATGCCATTGAACTTTGCCGCCAGCAGACCTTCGACCTCATCCTGCTCGATGAGATGATGCCGGGACTCAGCGGACTGGAAACCCTGCTACGCATCAAGGACATCCAGCCTGCCACACCGGTAGTGATGTGCACCAAGAGCGAAGAAGAAAACATCATGGACCAGGCAATCGGTTCAAAGATAGCCGACTATCTGATTAAACCCGTAAACCCGAACCAGATTCTGCTCTCGCTCAAGAAGAACATCCACCGCAAAGACATCGTGGCGGAGGTGACGCAGAGCGGATACCAGCAGGACTACCAGCAGATAGCCATGCAGATGATGGAATGCAGAACAGCGGAAGACTGGATGGAGATTTACAGGCGACTGGTTAGCTGGGAACTGAAGCTGAGCGATACGGCAAGTCCGATGGCAGAGATGCTGGGCATGCAGAAGGAAGAGGCTAACCAAGGTTTCGCCAAATACATAGCCAAGAACTATCTAGACTGGGTGAGTCCCGACAACAGAGACCGCCATCTGATGAGTCCCGACATCTTCAAGCGCAAGATATTCCCGCTGCTCGATGAGGGCAAGAAGGTGTTCCTGATTGTGATAGATAACTTCCGCTATGACCAGTGGCGCATGCTGGCTGAAGACATCGGCGACCTGTTCGACATCGACGAGCAGCTCTACATGAGCATCCTTCCTACCGCCACGCAATATGCGCGCAACGCCATCTTCAGCGGTCTGATGCCGAACAAGATAGCCGAAATGTTCCCTGACCTCTGGGTAGATGAGGACGAGGAGGAAGGCAAGAACCTCAACGAGGCGCCGCTGATACAGACCCAGATAGAGCGATTCAGAAAGCACTATACCTTCAGTTATCACAAGGTGAACGATTCGCAGGGTGCCGACCGCTTCCTGGAGCACTACAACGAATGCCGGAACAACGACCTGAACGTGCTGGTGATTAACTTCATCGACATGCTCTCTCACGCGCGTACCGAATCTAAGATGGTGCGCGAGCTTGCCAACAACGAGAGTGCCTACCGCAGCATCACGCAGAGCTGGCTCCGCCATTCGGTTCTCTCCGAGCTCTTCAAGCTCCTTTCGCAGAGCGATTACCAGGTAGTGCTCACCACCGACCACGGCAGCATCAGGGCATCGAAACCAATCAAGATTGTAGGCGACCGCAATACGAACACCAACCTGCGCTACAAGCTGGGCAAGAATCTGGCTTACCAGAGCAAGGAAGTTTTCACCATCAAGGAGCCTCAGCGTGCCCAGTTGCCGGCACCTAACCTGAGTACCTCGTATGTATTTGCCACGGGCGACAGTTTCTTCGCCTATCCGAATAATTACAACTATTATGTGCAATACTACAAGGATACCTTCCAGCACGGCGGCATCTCGATGGAGGAAATGCTCATTCCGCTCATCACGCTGACACCGAGAAAAAGGTAATGTCAGTTAATAGTTAATAGTTGATAGTTAACAGTTTATAGAAAACATATATGAAGATAAAAATTGACTCATTAGACACGATCCATGAAGCAGCCAAGGAATTCCTGCAGAACATGGGCGACGGCAAGGTCTTTGCCTTCTATGGCAAGATGGGAGCCGGAAAGACAACATTTGTAAAAGCCATTTGCGAAGAACTGGGCGTAGAAGATGTCATCACATCTCCTACCTTCGCCCTCGTAAACGAATATACAGCGGGCGACGGGTCACCTGTCTACCACTTCGATTTCTACCGCATCAAGAAACTCGATGAGGTATACGACATGGGCTACGAAGATTATTTCTACAGCGGCAACCTCTGTTTCCTGGAGTGGCCGGAACTGATAGAAGAACTGCTGCCGGAAGACTGCACCAAAGTGACTATCACCGTAGAAGAAGACGGAACAAGAAGCGTAGAATGGTAAGTCACCGACAGCCCCGAACAAAAAAGCATCTGGCTGAGAATATGTTTTCTCAAGCCAGATGCTTTTATCATTTCCTATCCGGGCTGATTACAAGAGAGCCTGGAACTTCTCGGTAAGGGTTGCCTTAGAGGCTGCGCCAACAAACTTGTCTACCAGCTGGCCACCCTTGAAGAAGAGGATGGTAGGGATATTACGAACACCAAACTCCATAGCGATGTCGTCGTTCTCCTCTACATCACACTTACCTACTACCAACTTGCCGTCAAACTCCTCAGCAAGTTCTGATACGATAGGAGCAATCTGGCGGCAAGGACCGCACCATGTTGCCCACAAATCTACTACCAATGGCAGTTCGCCATTCTTGTAGCTCTCGAAATTCTCGGTTGTAATTGTTACTTCCATTTTTCTAAACCTTTTTATATATTAATACTGAAATTATCTCTAATTGATCTGATAGCTCATCTTAGGATGCTGCTCGATATACTGGATGAGGGCATGGCCCACGCCTACCGTATGCTCACGGGCACGCATCAGCAGATAGGTATTGCTGTCAACATCATGTATCTGGAAAAAGAGCTGCGCCTTGCCCTCGTCATTCTCCAGAATAGTCTGCAGGTCGCTGACCATCGTTTCATCTATCGCATCGCTCTCCACATTGATGGTGAAGCGGTCGATGCGGTTCTCCTTGACCGTCTGCAGATACTCTACATTGCCTATCTGGAAATCGAGATAGTTGGCATTGCCGTAACGGGAAACGCACTTGGCGGTGATGTAGATGGTGCTGCCTTCAACCATGATGCCGCGCCACTTGCCCCAGTCCTCGCCAAAGAGAGCCAGCTCACCTGAGCCCTCAAAGTCTTCGAGCGTAACGAAACCGCACGGCTTGCCCGTCTTGGTAAACTTCGACTTCACACCCGTGATGATGCCGCCCAGCACCACATCCTCCTTCTTTGCCAGCTCCTGCTTGTCGCCCAGTTCAGAGCAATGGGTATTGCAGAGGGAGTTGAGGATGATACTGTACTCATCGAGCGGATGGGCAGAAAGATAGATGCCCACAAGCTCGCGCTCACGGTTCAGACGTTCGATGGTGCTCCAGCTCTCTGCATCAGGAATAGGCGGCGTAGCTATTTCTATCGCCTCGGTACCGCCAAAGAGTGAGTTGGCTGCCTCGTGCTGCTCCTGCTGGAAGAGCTGACCGTAGCGCACCAGCGTATCGAGGAAGGTTTCGCCCTTGTTGTTCTTGCCGAAGAACTGTTCGCGACGGATGCCGAAGCTGTCGAAACCGCCACTCAGCGCCAAGGTTTCGAAAGCCTTGCGGTTCACGCTGGAGTAATCTACACGCTCGGCAAAATCGAAGATGCTCTTATAAGGTCCGTTCTTCAGTCGCTCTGCCACGATGGCATCGGCTGCCGGAGCACCCATACCCTTGATGGCCGAAAGACCGAAACGTATCTCTCCATGCTCGTTCACACCGAACACGCGGTAACTCTCGTTCACATCCGGACCCAAGGTCTTGATGCCCATCGACTGGCACTCCTCCATCAGCTTGGTGATTTCGGTAATCTGTGCAAAGCGTCGGGTCATCAGCGCCGCCATGTATTCGGCAGGATAGTGCGCCTTGAGATAGGCTGTCTGGTAGGCTACCCACGAATAACAGGTGGCATGAGACTTGTTGAAGGCGTAGGAAGCAAACTTCTCCCAGTCGCCCCATATCTTCTCCAGCACCTTCGGGTCGTGGCCGTTCTCCTGTCCCTGCTTGATAAACTTAGGCTTCATCGCATCTACGATAGCCTTTTTCTTCTTACCCATCGCCTTACGCAGGGCATCTGACTCGCCTCGGGTGAAGCTGGCAAGCTGACGGGAAAGAAGCATCACCTGCTCCTGATAGACCGTGATGCCGTAGGTATCCTTCAGATACTTCTCCATACACGGGATATCGTAGGTAATCTCCTGTTTGCCGTTCTTGCGGGCAATGAAGTCAGGGATGTAATCCATAGGTCCCGGACGGTAGAGGGCGTTCATGGCGATGAGGTCCTCGAATACCGTAGGCTTCAGCTCACGGAGATACTTCTGCATACCCGGCGACTCGAACTGGAAGGTTCCGATGGTCTGACCGCGCTGATAGAGCTGATAGGTCAGCTCGTCATCGATAGGGATGGTATCGAGGTCAACGACATCGCCCGTAGTCTGCTTGATAACCTTGCATGCCTCCTTCATCTCGGAGAGGGTCTTCAAGCCCAGGAAGTCCATCTTAATCAGACCGGTGGTCTCGATGACATGGCCGTCGTACTGCGTTACCGCCGTCTTCAGTCCCGGGAAATCAGGGTCATCGGCAGTAGATACAGGCACCCAGTTGCTGATAGGGTCGCGGCAGATGATGAATCCGCAGGCATGGATACCCGTGCCTCGGATGGTTCCCTCGAGCATCTTGGCATACTTGATGGTATTGCTCTCGCGGGGATCGTTGGAGAACTCAGCCTCGCGCAGCTCTGGGGTATATTTGATGGCATTGGTCAGGTTCATCTTGGCACCGTCAGGCAAACGGTCTGGGATAGCCTTGCAGAGTGCATTCGCCTTATCCAACGGCAACTTCTCTACACGCGCCACGTCCTTGATGGAGTTCTTCGTGGCCATGGAACCGTAGGTAATGATATGGGCACAGTTCTCATGACCGTACTTATCCATTACCCATCTCAGCACCTTGCCTCGGCCGTCATCATCAAAGTCGGTATCAATATCCGGAAGGTTCACACGGTCTGGGTTCAGGAAACGCTCAAACAGGAGGTCGTACTTCAATGGGTCAATCTTGGTAATGCCCAAGCAGTAAGCCACCACCGAACCTGCCGCAGATCCACGTCCCGGGCCCACCATCACGCCGAGTTCCTCGCGCGCCGCCCTGATGAAGTCTGACACGATGAGGAAGTAGCCCGGGAAACCCATGGTCTTCATCACGTGGAGCTCGAAGTTTACATGCTCGTCTACATTCTCGGGCAGCGGGTCGCCATAAAGCTTTTTGGCTCCCTCGTAGGCAAGGTGACGCAGATATTCTGCCTCAAACTTGATACGGTATATCTTATCGTAACCGCCCAATCGGTCGATTACCTTCTGACCTTCCTCTGGTGGCAGCGGGTTCTTGCCGTTCTCATCAGAGGTAAACTCCTTGTAGAGGTCTTCTTCTGATACCTTCTGTCGCAACTGCTCCTCGGTACCGAAACTCTCCGGAATCGGGAAGAAAGGCATGATAGGACCATGGTCGATGCTGTAGATTTCTACCTTATCCAATACTTCGAGGGTATTGGAAAGTGCTTCAGGAATATCCGAGAACACATCGTTCATCTCCTGGCGGGTCTTGAACCATTCCTGCTTGGAATAGCGCATACGGTTAGGGTCGTCGAGATCCTTTCCGGTAGCGATACAGAGTAGATGGTCGTGGGCCTCAGCAGTTTCCTTATCTTCGAAGTGGCAGTCGTTGGTGCACACCAGCTTGATGTTAAACTCCCTTGCCATCTTGATGAGTTCCTTGTTGGCACGCTGCTGCAACTCGTAAGCCTCGCGGTTGGCAAGCAGACTTGGATCATCGGGCACTTTATGTCGCTGGAGCTCGAGATAGTAATCATCGCCAAAGAGGTTGTGGTACCACTGGCAAGCCTCGCGGGCTCCTTCCAGGTCACCATGCAGAATCTTGGATGGCACCTCGCCTGCAATACAGGCAGAGCATACGATGAGGTCTTCGTGATACTTCTCCAGATCGGCACGGTCGGTTCGTGGGCGCATGTAGTAACCATCCACCCACGAATTGCTCACCAGCTTGATGAGGTTCTTGTATCCATTATAATTCTTGGCAAGTACAATGAGGTGATAACCGCTCATATCGCCCTTATCCTTCTCTCGGTCGGCTTTGGTTCGGCGTGCCACATACATCTCGCAGCCTATGATAGGCTTGAAAGGTTCGAGTCCCTCCTTCTTGCGGTCTTTATTAATCTTGCCGCAATAGTCGGTGAGTTCCTTGATGCCGAACATCACACCGTGGTCGGTTACCGCCATACCCTTCATGCCGTCCTTGATGGCCTTATCTACCAGATGCGGTATCTTCGACTGGCCGTCGAGGATGGAGTATTGGGTGTGTACATGCAAATGAACAAAATCTTCCATTATCTGTTTAAAATTCGAATTTTGACAACAAAGTTACGGCGAAATATTGAAAAAGCCAAAAGAAATATGCGAAAATATTGAAAAAGGTAAAAGAAACCCACAAAAAATTTGCAAAAGTGATAAAAATGACGTACCTTTGCACCAATAAAAACTTAATCCTACTGTATGGGACAGAAAATAAAGAAATTAAAGAAGATAAGATTGCACCGCGAAGGTACCGATCAGCTGGTAACCGGAGCGATAGCGTTAGTAGCCATTGCGGCTATATTGTGGACAACCCTAGACAACAAGATTCCGTTCTGGGCTTTTGTTGTTGTGTTCGGTACGGTATATGGTATCGTGCTCAACTTCTACCGTTGTCCTGTCAGATACCTCAACGTAGAGGATACTTCGAAACTGGTAGTAGCACCAGCCGACGGAAAGATTGTGGTAATAGAAGAGGTGGAGAATGCTCCCTACTTCGGTGACCGCCGCCTGATGATTTCCATCTTCATGAGCCTCTGGAATGTTCATGCCAACTGGTTCCCGGTGGATGGTAAGGTGAAATTCGTGAAGCATGTGGACGGCAACTACCACAAGGCATGGCTGCCTAAGGCTAGCGAGGAAAACGAGCATGCCGACGTGATGATTACCACACCTGAGGGAGTGGATGTACTGTGCCGCCAGATTGCCGGTGCAGTGGCACGCCGCATCGTAACCTATGCCAAGGAAGGGGAAGAATGCTTCATCGACGAGCACCTGGGATTCATCAAGCTGGGTTCACGCGTGGATGTCTACCTGCCTGTAGGTACAGAAGTATGCGTAAAGATGGGACAGTCAACTACTGGCGACCAGACCGTCATCGCTAAATTGAAATAACATATTGACAGATAGAGGGCAAGCCGGAACATACTTCCGGCTTTCACTCTATCATAATATACTGGAAAGAAATGAGTATCAAGAAACATATTCCAAACACGATAACCTGCTGCAACCTGGTTTCGGGCTGCATCGCAACATCGTTTGCCTTCGGCGGAAACCCAAAGATGGCATTGTTATGGATTATCATCGGAGCCGTATTCGACTTCTTTGACGGCATGAGCGCCCGCCTGCTGCACGTTTCATCGCCAATAGGCAAGGAGCTGGATTCGCTGGCTGATGACGTAACCTTCGGTGTGGCTCCTGCCACCATCGTATTCTCACAACTCTTTGTGATGGAATATCCGGGGTTTCTGGAGCCTTTGCGCCCATGGCTGCCTTACGCAGCCTTCATCATCGCAGCCTTCTCGGCATTGCGACTGGCTAAGTTTAATCTTGATGAGCGCCAGACTACCTCTTTCATCGGTGTTCCTACACCAGCCAACGCCCTGTTCTGGGGTTCGCTGATTGTGTTCAATCCAAGCTGGCTCGAAGGGTATTCATGGTCGGTATTCATCATTCTGGCTCTGATTCTCATCACCAGCTATCTGCTGGTTTGCGAGATGCCTCTTTTCGCCTTGAAGTTCAAACAGTGGAGTTTCAAGGGCAATGAGGTGAAATATGGCTTTGCCGCGCTCACCATCATCATCCTCGCTACTTCGGTAGCACTCGATGGTCTGACCGGTTTCCTCACCGGCTGGTGGCTTGTCATCGTGGCATACGTCATCATCTCGGCGATTATTTATCTGAAGAAGACGAAATAGAAGAAATCCCCTTTATTGGGATATTTAGGTTTTTAGGTAGATTATAACTGAAAAATGCGGCTAGATGTGAATCCAGTCGCATTTGCTTTTTTCTTCCTGTTGAGAGAGATGATTAGTTGTGTACGAGCGTACCAATCTCCTCACCATCCATCACCTTCTTGAGGTTACCTACAACATCCATATTGAACACGTAGATAGGAAGATTGTTTTCCTTACACATGGTGGTAGCAGTCAAATCCATTACCTTCAAGCCCTTGGTATAAATCTCATCATAGGTGATGTCCTTGAACTTGGTAGCTGTAGGATCCTTCTCAGGGTCGGCGGTATAGATGCCGTCTACACGGGTACCCTTGAGCATCACGTCAGCCTCGATTTCGATACCGCGGAGAGAAGAACCGGTATCGGTAGTGAAGTATGGACTACCTGTACCTGCAGAGAAGATGCAGATATAGCCTGCCTCCATCGCCTCAATCGCCTTCCACTTGGTGTAGAATTCGCCGATAGGCTCCATGCGGATGGCAGTAAGCACCTTGTTCTTAACACCCAAGGCTCCGAGCGCGCTGCTCAATGCCAGGGAATTGATAACGGTAGCACACATACCCATCTGGTCGCCCTTGACACGGTCGAAACCCTTCTGGCTTCCACTCAAACCGCGGAAGATGTTACCACCACCAATCACAATGCCTATCTGAACGCCCATCTCATGGACCTCCTTTATCTGCTTAGCATAATCACTCAGGCGCTCTGGGTCGATGCCGAAGCTCTGCTTGCCCATCAGACTCTCGCCGCTCAATTTCAAAAGAATTCTTTTAAACTTTGCCATTTTATTTTAATTTACAATTTACAGTTAACAGTTTATAGGGCGTAGCCTCCTATAAACCATTAACTATTAACTATTAACTATAAACTATTAACCAGGAACTTGATTTCTCCGAACGCATACGAGCGTATCACTCCCTTCTTGTCATGAAGGATGAGATGACCATCGTCCTCCACCTCTACGAAGGCGCCCTCGAACTTACCATCCTTATCCTCATACCAGTGATAGCCCTTGCGACGGTAGAGAGAAAGATGATAGATGCCCGACACATCCATATAATCGGCACGACGCAGAAGTTCGTAGTATTTGCAGAAAGCCTCAATCACCTTCTGCAGCACCTCTTCCCTATCCACCTCATGACCCAGAATCTGAGCCAGAGATACAGGATTGGGCGCATCGCTGTGGAACTCAGTCTGATTGACATCAATGCCGATACCGAAGATGCAGCGCTTGATGCCCTTGGAGTCGATGGCAGTCTCTATCAGCGTGCCACTGATTTTCTTGTCATACCAGTACACATCATTCGGCCATTTCAGCGTAATGCCGTCCGTATAGGAATCAAGAGCGTCCTTCACGGCGAGCGCACCAGCCTCGGAAAGGAGGAACTGCTGGCGCAAAGGTACCCACTTAGGACACATCATCATACTGAAGAGGAGGTTCTTGCCCGGCTCACTCTCCCAGGTATGCACGCCCTGTCCCCTGCCTGCTGTCTGATAGTCAGCAATGGCAATGGTCAGCGCATCTTCATCGTAAGTATCCAAATTCTTCAGGAAGGCATTCGTGGAATCCACTTCCTTTAATCGTATAATCTTCTTTTCCATGTCTATATAATAATGTATAGCGAATCACAACGGGTTATCCAATCAGCAACGGGTTGAAGGCATCCACAAGATGCTCGATGCGTTTCACCTGATGCCCTACCCCTACCACGGTAACAATATCAAAGCGAAGTTCTTTTTCCACCTTCTGTTCCTTGACGTAAGTATTGGCGGCTATTGCCAGATTACGCATCTTCCTGACATCTACGGCTTCCTCGGGCTGCTGGTATTCTTCACCCGAACGGGTCTTGACCTCTACCACAACCAGCGTCTTACCATCCGGCGAAACGGCAAGGATATCCAGATCCCGCTTGCCGGCTTTCCAGTCTCTGTCGATGACGACATAGCCTTCATTCTCGAGATAGAGCGTAGCCTCGTCTTCTCCCCATTTGCCTAATTCATTATGCTCTGCCATAGTCTATTTTCTTTATTTTGCACCAAAAGATGCTTTTACCTTGCAAAAATAACAAAAAAAGTCCACACTTCAAACTTTTTTATGTAATTTTGCACGAAAAACAATGGAAGATATCAAGAATAAAGACGAAGCATACATGCGCCGTGCCCTGATGGAGGCTCAGGCGGCATTCGATGAAGACGAGATTCCGGTAGGCGCCATCATCGTCTGTAAGGACCGGATTATATCGCGTGCCCACAATCTTACGGAGATGCTGACCGATGTTACGGCTCATGCCGAAATGCAGGCCATCACTTCGGGAGCCAACATGCTGGGAGGAAAATACCTGAAAGACTGTACCCTCTACGTTACGGTAGAACCCTGCGTGATGTGCGCCGGAGCGCTGGGATGGGCACAGATCAGCCGCGTGGTATATGGTGCCAGCGACGAGAAAAGGGGGTATACAAAATATGCGCCCGATGCACTGCATCCTAAGACGACAGTTACATCGGGCGTATTGGAAGATGAGTGCCGCGCACTCATGCAGGATTTCTTTCAGAGAAAGAGATAATTACTTAACGAGCACTACAAGATACTTGCTGGTGCTCCAGAAAATCTGTGGATTGGTGATGCGGAGAGTATACTGCTTGTTGGCATCACGTACCAATGCATAAGAGCTGGATGGGTGGGTAGTGAGCAACTTAGCCGACTTTGACATCAACTTGATTTCAGAAATGTTGCGGATATCAACCTTGGTGAAATAACTCTTGTTGAAATTGCCGGTCATTACCTTACCCTTTTCCATGATATGCTGCTCCTTCAACTCCTTCTTGGTACCGAATACGTACCAGGCAGTGTTGATCTGCTTATCCTGTGCATTGATTGTCTCTGTCTTCTGGTTGCTTTCAGTAGTAAGACGAGAGGTCTTGGTATTCAGATTGTTGATAGTCTCGTCGAGCGCTGCAATATGAATATCCTTCTTATCCAACTCCTCGCGAAGCACCTGGAGTTCCTTATCCTTCTGTGCAATCTGCTCCTGAAGGTTTGCGATGGTCTTCTTCAACTGGTCAGCCTGCAAAGAACTGTTAGCCATCTGCTTCTGCAGTTTAGCCAGGAGTTCGCGGTTCTGCTGCATACGGGTAGCGATGAACTGAACATCCTCCTTGAGCTGCTGTCTCTTGCTGGCACCCTCACCGTTCTTCAGGAGAGTTACTCTGTGCTCAGCCTCACTGATCTGGTTCAGACCATCCTGGATTTCATTCAATGTACCCATCATATCGTTAATTTCGCTATCTTTCTGAGCGATGATACTGTTTAGCGAATCATTCTGCTGATTTGCCAAATCCTGGGTGTTGTTCTTGCCGTTGTTGCAACTGGTCAAGCAAAAAGCAGCTAAACATGCCGCAAATAATAGCTTTTTCATAATCATTTTCCTTTTTAATGTTTGATTTAAAAAATTATCTTTTCGCGTAAAACGCGTCGCTTCCTATACTTTATTCATTACTTTCTTCATCCCTGCGAGCCCCGTTTTTCTTCTGCCGGCGCTCTTCACGCTTCTTTTCCTTCATCTCCTCCTTGAGCTGTTTAGGATCTTTTCCTGCCAATACGATGACAAATTCGCCCCTTGGTTCTGTCTCTTCAAAATGAGCGATGACCTCGGCAAGCGTACCCCTCACACTCTCCTCGTGGAGTTTGGATATTTCACGACAACAGCTCACCTGTCTGTCATCCCCGAAAACCTCGGCAAACTGCTGCAAGGTTTTCACCACACGATAAGGCGATTCATAGAAAATCATGGTGCGCACCTCATCCTTCAATGATTCAAGATAGGTCTGTCTGCCCTTTTTCTGCGGAATGAATCCTTCGAAGCAGAAACGGTCGCATGGCAAACCCGATGAAACGATGGCCGGTATGCATGCCGTAGGACCAGGCAAAGTCTGCACCGTGATGCCTGCCTTGGCTGCCTCGCGGGCGAGGTAAAAACCAGGATCGCTGATACCCGGTGTTCCGGCATCGCTGATCAAGGCGATGGTTTCGCCACCCTTCAGTCGCTCTACGATGGCAGAAGATGTGCCATGTTCGTTAAACTTATGGTGAGCCACTAATCGATTTCTGATATCGAAATGCTTCAGCAGAACACTCGATGTTCGAGTGTCCTCAGCGAGTACCAAATCCGCTTCTTTCAGTATGCGAATGGCTCGCATTGTCATGTCCTCCATGTTACCAACTGGAGTCGGAACGATGTATAATGTGCCCATACTGACCGCAAATGTAGTTAATTAATCTTTCATAGCAAAAAAAAAACGCGTTTCTTTGCATTTTTTAAAACCTTATTATTAATTTTGCCCCCGAAATGACAGAAAATCTAATTGGGGAGGCGCACCGTCCCGGAAGAATTGAAGTGGTGTGCGGATCGATGTTCTCCGGAAAAACAGAGGAATTGATCCGAAGAATGAAGCGTGCGAAGTTCGCCAAGCAGAAGGTGGAAATCTTTAAGCCGGCGCTTGACACTCGTTACTCCGAGGAAGATGTAGTGAGCCATGATCAGAACTCTATCCGGTCTACTCCTATTGAGTCCTCTGGATCGATACTGCTATTGGCTTCTGATATCGACGTGGTGGGTATCGATGAAGCCCAGTTCCTGGACAATGGGCTCGTGGAGGTTTGCAACGAACTTGCCAACCGTGGCGTGAGAGTCATCGTGGCAGGACTGGATATGGACTACAAGGGAGTTCCCTTCGGTCCGATTCCTGCTCTCTGTGCCATCGCCGACGAGGTGACCAAGGTTCATGCCATCTGCGTAAAGTGCGGATCGGTTGCCTATGTGAGCCACCGGTTGGTCAATAACGACAAACGGGTGCTCCTGGGCGAGAAAGATGAATACGAGCCACTCTGCAGAGAATGTTACCAGAAGGCGATTCTTAACGAAAAATTATAACAAAAGGAACAGTTATGGGAAAGGAGATTACATTTGATAAATTTATAAGATGGGCGGGTGTTACCCTCATCGTACTGGCCGTGCTCTACATGACCAATTATCTGAGCAGCGTACTGCTGCCATTCTTCATTGCATGGTTTTTCGCTTACCTGCTCTATCCGGTCGTGAAGTTTATCGAAAACAAACTCCACGTCAGAATACGTGCGCTGTCTATCCTCATCGCCATGGGAACGGCTATCGCTGTTATAGGAGGCGTGCTGTGGCTCATCATCCCTCCGATGATTGACCAGTTTGACAAACTCGGTGAGGTGTTGACACGATGGCTGCATCAGACGACTCATACCAACAACCTGACGGCGCTGATCAAAGACTGGCTGCAGGCCAACCAGGAACAGATAGAGCATTTTCTGAAAAGCAAGGACTTCAGCGATGCCATCAAGACCACCATGCCTAAGGTCTTCTCGGTAGTCAGCCAGACGGCAACGGTACTGATGAGTATCGTAGCATCGATGATTACCTTATTATATATGTTCTTCATCCTGCTCGATTATGAGACGCTGACAGCCAACTGGGTGAGAATCTTCCCTAAGAAGAACCGTCCGTTCTGGAGTGCGCTAATGAAGGATGTGGAGCGCGAGCTCAACAACTATATCCGTGGTCAGGGACTGGTAGCGCTCTGTATGGGCATCATGTTCTGCATCGGTTTTACCATCATCGGTTTCCCGATGGCGATAGGTCTGGGTATTCTCATCGGCATCATGGACCTGGTTCCGTATCTCCATACCTTCGCCCTCATCCCTACGGCATTCCTTGCCATGCTGAAGGCAGCCGACACAGGTCAGAACTTCTGGCTGGTATTCGGTCTGGCTGTTCTGGTGTTCTGTGTGGTGCAGGTCATCACCGACATGGTAGTTACCCCGAAGATTATGGGTAAGGCGATGGGATTAAACCCAGCCATTCTCCTCTTGAGTCTCTCGGTTTGGGGTGCACTTCTGGGCTTCCTGGGATTGATTGTAGCCCTTCCGCTCACAACGCTCATCATAGCCTACTGGCAGCGGTATGTAACGAAGGAGAAGCCGCAATATCATGAAAAAACGGGCGAAAATGTCCCGATTTCGGATAAAAATGAAGAAAATCAGTAAAAATATGGCAAAATATTTGGTTATTTCAGATTTTTGCCGTACCTTTGCACTCGCTTTTGAAACATAAAGCAGAAGATTGACTCGCTAGCTCAGCTGGTAGAGCACAACACTTTTAATGTTGGGGTCATGGGTTCGAGCCCCATGCGAGTCACAGATCTTCAAGAAAAAGGCTTTCCATTACGGAAAGCCTTTTTTTTTGTTATATCCTATTACTGGATACTGCAGATTTTTTTTCGACCTGTACGGTTGAAATTACCCAATACGCCCTGAAAGGGCAGAAGCTCCTAGCCCAGGGCATCGCCCTGGGTAATTACGGACACAAACTTGTCGCCCTGTAAGGGCAAAAGCTTTGTATATAGCCCGGTATTTTAAAGCTTTTGCCCTTACAGGGCGTCTTACAGATTGCTATTATACCCAGGGCGATGCCCTGGGCTAAGAGCTTTTGGGCTTTCAGCCCGTTTCAACAGTACAGTTAGAATTCCTTTTTAAAACATTTCAGCCTTAGCCTCTACCCTCTTCTCAACATCATCCGGAAGCTGAGGGAAGAAATCATAGCCGGTGATACGCTCCACTTCATCTACTGAATTTACGAATTCCGTCTTCTTTCTGCCTTTCTGCGACTGGTTACGGCAGATAAAGCCGATGGCTTGCGGATTCTTGCCCGTATGAAGAACCACCTTGAAGAAGGCATCAGGCACTACCACCTTGTTCTTGCCCAACTTGCGATGCTGCTTATTCAGAAATATCGGTCCGCAGACAATATAAACCTTGCCATACTGCTTCGCCCAGTTGCGGCACTGCTGCTCTATCGTGTTCCATACCCCCGCATTCAGACTATGGTTCTGCGGACACATATTGGTCATCAGGAAACATTCATCCATCGCCTGCTGACTCCATTTGTTGTCACCAGCCGGACACATGTGTCCCCTGTCGAAACCACTGTTGTAATAATCCGCCAAAGTACCCACGGGTGCCGGCATCTCCTCATCATCAGCAAACTTACCGCGCGGCAACTTACCAGATGCATGCTCCCCCGTCAGCGCCCAGGCTACCCAATTCGGCTGTCGCGTATCATGATTATAAGATACCGTATAAGCCAACCGATGCTTGATGGTTTCAGATACCTTAACCTTAGATACCGGAATCTCCAGCCCCTGCGCCTCCAGATTCGCACCCTCTCCAGCAGTTTCCTGCTTGTTCTCGGCAGACGATTCATCGCCCGCAGCATCAGCAGCCTCCTGCTTACTCTCCTTTACAACAAGTGCCTGATCTTCTGTTGCCAACGAAGAAACCTTCGGCAAGACAGAAAACGCCACTACTGCGGCAATCGCCAACAGCCAAATCTTAAATGTACCTACTTTCTTTTTCATATCAGATTCATCATTATTTCATTTTCCGTAATTCAAGTTTCGCAAGTTTTGTCCCATACGCCCTGAAAGGGCAGAAGCCCCTAGCCCAGGGCATCGCCCTGGGTAATTACGGACGCAAACCTGTCGCCCTGTAAGGGCAAAAGCTTTAAAACTCCAGACAAAACATAAAGCTTTTGCCCTTACAGGGCGCCTTACTGATTGCCATTATACCCAGGGCGATGCCCTGGGCTAGGAGCTTTTGGGCCTTCAGCCCGTTCTTGAACCACATGCGAAAGTTCAGTCTCATGAGACTCAGAGTCTACACTATTCATTCCGCTTTAAGGTGAATAATCACTAAAATCTCCACAAAAGTAGTATTTTTATGCGAAAAAGAGAAAGAAAATCATAAATTTCTTGCGCATTTCAAAATAAAACACTAACTTTGCATCGCTATGTAGGACAAACCTAGACATAACACAGTAAAAAGCTCAAACAACTAAGAACTGAAAGTCAAAGGTTACAATACATTGGCAAAAGTGCTCTATGAAATGGACAAGTGAAGAGCATTAACAGAGATTAACTAAAAGTGATGCAAGTTTCCCGCCTTTTCTTGTTTAATACAAGGACTGAAGAGCCTCGAACAACCATATCGGGGTACATTTAGGCTGAGAAATATGAGAAAATAAGAATCAAAACATAATAGCAAAATGAAAAAAATCAAATTATTCTCAATTGCAGCTGCCTTCGTTGCAGCTTTCGCATTCACTTCTTGTAATACAGGCGATGATAACAACAGCAATTATCAGCCGCTCACAAAAGCAGAAAAGCAGAACTGCTATTCCAAGACAGCAGGTAGCCGCATGCGCCAACTCGCTTATATGAGCGATGAACATGTTACAGCAAAAGACGGAAAAAAGGAATATTACGACACATTAGATGTCGTTACATCTATCCACGGAGAAGGCAAAGATACTGTAATGACTGTTAACAACTTCCCTGTAAAGATCTTCGCACGTTACATTCCTGAAACTGCTGAAACGAAAGACCTGAAGGAAGCATTGAAGAAATATGTGCTGCCGGTAAACTTCAAGAGTATTGTATACTACTATTCAGTTACACCAGTTATCCAGTTCATGCTCTTCCCAGATGCTATTTCTGTAAATCTGGAGTATGGTGGTGCTACACATAAGGTTAAGTTCTATTGCTATTCTAGCGGAAACAGCCGATATACTTTCGGACAAGTTACCCAAACTACCAGCAAGGTTGAAGCTTATTTGGTTGTTTATGGTTACGAAGTTGATCCAAAGGATGAGAAGAAACCAAATCCTACTGCATTCAACTTTAATATGGCAGGAACCCAGTTGTCAAATGGAACACAGATTAAGTTCTTCGAGCCATAAAGTTCAGAGCAAAAGAAATAAAGAAGTAAGAAACTTACACTTACAAAAGAAATATATATGTTAATACTCTCTTAAAAATTAAACAAAAAAAGAAAACTATTAGAGGCGCAGTCTTCGTGAGAAGGTTGCGCCTTGTTGCATTTATACAAAGAACGCTTTTGGTTGTACTCCTTCCGAATGGCGGGAGAAAATGGCTGAAAATCATTCGTATTGAATAAAAAAGTACTGATTTTATTCAATACGATGGATAAAATGAATAAAAAACGACAAGGATCTATATGCCACGATGAACAGGTGGCGTATAGACCCTAGATTATATGGAGATATTCGTAATCTACATCTCCGCTATTATATTTTTTATGAATTGCTCAGATTCTTAATGATTTCCAAAGGTAGCTGGGTAGCTTTGGCAACCTGTTCGGCAGAAAGTCCCATTGCCAGCAAACGTTGTGCTGTTTCTGTGTTGGCCTCATGCTTGCCTTCTGCTCTGCCTTCTTCTCTGCCTTTCTTCATGCCCTTTTCCATGCCTATTTCTATACCTTCACGCTTAGCGGTGTCTACGGAATTCTTGATGTCGCGATATGCCATCTTGCTGGTCTCAAAGCTGATATATCTTTCTTCTACCTGCTTCATAATCATCTATATTAAAATGCTAGCGCAAAGTTACGACTTTATTTTCAAACCCGCAAGAGATTTTAGGGAAAAGTTTCGGAAAAAGTTAGAGATTGTTGAATGTTGAATGTGGAGTGTTGAATGGTCTATATGCCTCGATGAACAGGTGACGTATAATTAGTCTTTGTTGATAATTACTTCTTGAATAGAGTCTGAAAACGTTAAAGAATACTAACAAGGTGTCGCATTGCTCACGAATGAGACACCTAAAACCAAAAATTCATACCTGAAAAAACAAATATTACCCCCCCCGCTTTCATATAAAACCCTTAACTTTGCACCTGGATTTTTTATAATCTGTATCAAGTAAAGATTTAAAATGTCGTAAATTATAATCAAAACATAATAGATATGAATGAAGTTTTAACTAAAAAAAGTATGTTGATCCTTAGAATAAGACAGCATATTTTTACATAATATAAAAAAGATTAATATGAGAAATTACTTAACTGGAAAAGAAAGATTACTGGTCGCAGCACTTGCTTTTATTCTTCCAAAAAGAATATTTAATATTTGGTTATGGGTGCTGTTATGTGTCCCATGCCTCTTGGCAAGTTGCGACCATGATGTTCATAATGACGAGGAAGAAGGTGGCTTGTCAGTATCGCTCACTTGGGCAGATGAAGCTGATAAAGGCACGGAAGTGAAGGATGTGAAGCTCTGGATATTCAATGCCGATGACGGCTCGCTTGTAGAGGAAAAACATGATGGAAGTGCGCAGGAGGTAGCAAGCCAACGCTTCGCTCTTCCAGTAGGGCATTATCAGATTCTGGCTGCCACCAACCTTATTGAACCGTTTTTTATCGGTGAGGCTACAAGGGCAACCCTCAATATGAACCAACTCATGTTTGGATTGTCCAATCCAAGTGCCTCTCCCGACCATGCCTATTATGGTGTCACGGACATCGGTATTGACAAATCAAATGTCAACTACATAACAAAAAATGAAATGCGACATATACTTGCAGAATTGACCATCTTCATTGAAGGAGTTCCTGACAATTTTGCAATGATAGGTAAGGTTCTGAATGTTGCAACTGGATTCCTTCCCCTGCAAAAGAATGAGGATGGAACATTTGGGACGGAAAGCTATACCAAGGAAGAGTGTGATATACCTTTGAGAATCGCAGTGCCTGGCGAAACTTTAAAAACGGAAACATTACGCTTGATGCCGACAGCCAATGGTTTTCATAACACCAAGTTGTTTATCCAACTGATTTCTCCTGGGGGAGTAGTTAGCAACTACGACATCGAAGCTCCTGTCATGAAGTCTGGCGGCAAGTACCAGATTAACTTGGAATTTGAGGAGATGAAACCTTACATGTATCTTACGAGCACGAAGATAGATGATTGGACTGAGGAATGGATTTATCGTGGTGAAATCCTGAATCCTGAAGATTAAGCGCCCCTCTCATTTAAGCAAGAATCAAAACAAGAATATAAACATAAAATAGTAAAAAGACAATGAAAAAGAAGACTTATCTCTTTGCCCTGATGGCAATGGTCTTGACATTGGGAAGTTGTTCTGACAACGAGAATGGTATCGGAGGCGAGACCTCCAAGTATATCACCGTTTCTACCATTATCGGCAATATGACACGTGTTGCCACAGATGCGAATGGCGGTCAAACCTTTGAAGAGGGTGATGAAATCAGCGTGTATGCCTGGACAGGTGCCCCAACTGTAGCTCCAGAGACACGCGAGCGTGTGGTGAACAACGCTATCAACAAGTTGACTAACGGTTCATGGATATCCACTCCACAGATGCTTTGGAAGAACAACCGTGACAAACATTATTTCATCGGTGTGTATCCTACAGCAGCAATATCCGACCTTTCTGCTGGAGAATATACATTCGATGTGAACAAGCAAACAGAAAGCGATCTCTTGGTGGCAGTCAACAAAGATGGCTTATCCTATAATGTCGATGAACAGCAGACAGTACCTCTCACCTTTACCCATGTGATGGCTAAACTTGTGGTGAACCTTACCTATAAGAATCAATGGGGAACAGAGGGACCTACCGTAGATAAGGTAGTTGTAGGCAATGCCGCAAAAAAAGCAACCGTCAATTATCTGACCAAGGTTGTCACCCCATCTGCTGTAGCAGAAGATAAAGCAGACTTCGACATGCCTGCATTAACCGCCAACAAGAAATATGCTTCCATCATCATCCCGCAGGATGGTGTTCAGAAGATTACTATCACCATTGGCGGCAAGGACTTCATCTACGACAACGGCACACCTTTCAAGTTTGAGAGTGGCAAGATTACTACAGTCAACCTGGAGGTAGGACGTGACGTCATAAAACTTGGCGATGTAAACATCTCTGGCTGGGGTTCTACAGGCGACCCTATCAAGGGCGAGGCTCACGAGTAACTTTCTTAAAATTAAAACATAAAATTCGACAATATGAAAGCAATTAAAATATTAACAATGGCAGCTTTGGCAACGGCAGTTTTTGCCAGCTGCTCCAACGATGAGGATTTGGCACAGAGCAATTATCCAATGGATAATGTGGTCAGAATCATGACAAGCGTAGATGGCATGAATACCCGTGCCTCTTATGGAAACAGCACCGACAAGCTTAATTCGTTTGGCTTCTGCATTAACAATGCTAATAGTACAACCTATACCTATGATAATGTCAAGGTAACAAAGGAAGGCAGCAATTGGAATCCGGCTACCCAGATGTTTTGGCAGAATTCAACTACCGCTGTTGATATTCTGGCTTATGCGCCATATCAGGAGACTACCGAAGATGCAACTGGCAAAGTTAAAGTCTTCGGAAAGACTGATTATGCCTTTTCTGTAAAAGAAGACCAAAGCAATGCTGAAGACTATTCTTCCGACCTTATTGTATATAAGAAAACTGGATTCAAACCTGGTTCGGAATTGAATACCAGCAAAGCGGTTGATGTCACATTCACCCATCTCCTCAGTCAGCTGAATCTCACTATCGAGTTGAGAGACCAGTTTAATCAGGATGAAAAAAAGCCTGTTACGTCAGCAACCGTAACTGATGTCAAGGTGGATGGCACCCTCATCCGCAGTAAGGTGAATTTTGCAGCAGACCCTATAAGTGTTCAATTTGACGGCAGGGCATCAAAAGCCATTACTCCTGAAACTGTAGCCTTCACGAAGGCGGATAAAACAACCGACCATGCCACCTTCAAATATTCTGCCATTGTGATTCCACAGTGGATTATGGCAGGAACATTCTGTATCTCGTTTAAGGTGAATGGCAATGATTACATCTGGACATCCACCAGCGATGTGAATTTTGTATCTGGTAAGAAACATGACCTGCTTCTGTTAGTTGGTAAGGATGTAGTGCAAGGGGGTGCCATAAGTGCGAAACCTTGGGGAGAAGGAACTACTGGAACAACTGGTAGTTTAGAGACTGATTAAAGAATTGTTTGACATTTAAAATAGACAAGATATGAAGATTACAAGATATATGGGAGCATTTGCAGTTATAGCAATGCTTGCCGCTTGCTCTACAGATGAAGAGCAGGGCACTAACACTGCCGCCAATGAGGTGAAGATTGCTGCCACCGTTGGTGGAAACAGCATTTTTACCCGTAGCAATCCTGTGGGTACAGAAGCGGAACAACAGAGTTTTAATGAGAACGATGTAATCAGTGTAACGACTGAGGGCAAAACCGTGATTTATAAGAAGACGGGCGAGGTATGGGCACCTGCGAATGCTGGTGACTATCTGGTCTGGACGGGTAATGCCCAGGCTTTCGAGGCTTGTTATCCTGAGAAGGCGGATGAAAGTACCACCAATTCTTTCTCTGTAGGTTATGTCTCAGCAGACCAATCTACAGTTGACAAAATAGAGAAGTCAGATTATATGATAAGCAGAGAAGCTATAGAAAAGGCATATATACCTTCCGACAGACAGTTGACATTGAACTTTGCACGTCAGACGGCTCGCGTCATTGTCAAAGTAAGCGGGTTTGGAGATGAGTTCAAAGATCTTAACCCTACGCTTTCTGCCGTAGAAGTTTATTCTAAGCTGAAAGTTCCTGCAGGAGATGGTGACAGCTACGCAGCCATCAAAACTTATAAAAAAGAAGAAAGTGGCAACAATGTGTTCTATGCTTTGGTATCTCCTGGAGATGCCAATTCTACAGAGAAATTCCTCAAACTCACTGTGACATACAATGATGGTGATGGCAAACCTACTCAGACTAAAGTTCTGGATGTAACTGGAATTCCTGCTCTTGACAAAGCTATGAGCTATACCTATGATGTAAAAATAGGTAAGGACAAAGCTACAATAGGAAGTGTAAGTGTTGCGGATTGGGGTAAAGGAGATGCTATTAAAGGTGGCGATGCAGTAACAACTACAGAAAATGCCGTACTAATTATAAAAAATGCTTTGGCTGCGGGCGAAAAGAACATTGAAATCAGAAATTTGCCTGCAAATGCAGATAAGAGTGTGTTTGATGCTATAAGAGAAGCTCTAAAAGGTGCAAATGATGGCAGTATAGAATTAACTGTTTACAAAGTTGAGGCTTTGCCGTCTAATGCATTTTCGGATTGTCAACCGCTGAAATCAATTTACTTGCAAGATGTAAAGAGTATAGAGTCGTTTGCTTTTCATGGGTGTAATGGTCTTGAAACAATCTATGCTCCGAGAGTTTCATCTATAAGTGACCTTGCCTTTGCCGATTGTCAATGGCTAAGATCGGTGACATTAGGTAATATTTCCGCTGCAGGTTTCAGTATCTTTGATAATGTACCTACTGATGGTGTAGATTTAACTTTGTCAAAAGATCAAAAGGTTATGACAAAAAAAGATATTGATGCGTGGCAATCTGATGAATCTGAGAAGTATGCAGATTCTCCGGATCATAAACAACGACAATTTCTTGGAAAAATATTCCACTCCATAAAATGTGGACGTAATACATATCATCAATAACAATTTAGAAATTAATAACATTAGATAAACTCCTAAGCTGGGCAGGAGTATAAGGTGCCCAGCAATTATATTTACCCGCACCTCACGGGAAACGACAAGGGTCTATATGCCACGATGATAAGTGGCGTATAGACCCTTGATTATATGGAGATATTCGTAATCTACATCTCAGCTTTCAGCAGCTTTATAACCATCTGTTTTAAAATTCTATAGCGCAAAGTTACGGTTTTATTTTCATATCTGCAAGAGTTTTCTGTACGTATAAGTTAAATATTGCTAACATTTATTTCTTTTCTTGCGAAAAGTTCTCTGTATTGAGAACTTTTCGCTATTTTTGCAGCAAAAATAAACGATTATGAAGATATTAAAGTTCAAATTGCTGAAAGATTTTGCAAGGAAACATCCTGATGCAGCAGATCCGCTTATGCGCTGGGCAGAGTTTGTTGAAAAGACAGAATGGAAAAGCCATGCAGAATTAAAGCAAGCATTTCCTTCGGCAGATTATGTCGGGAATGACAGATATGTCTTCAACATATCAGGCAATAAATTTAGGCTTGTAACTATCGTTGTGTTCTTTCAAGGATTTCTACATATTAGATTTGTTGGAACTCATGCTGAATATGACAAGATTAAGGATATCAAAAATATATAACTATGACTATTAAAGACGAAAAAACATATAATGAAATTGAAGAGCGAATGGAGGCTCTGCTTGCAAAGGGCACCCAATTGGGCGGCATGGACTTTCTCAGCGAAGTAGAAAAGGAAGAATTAAAGGTCCTCAGCGAAGCTGCTTACGATTGGGAATGCGAAGTTGATCCCCATCCATGGCGAGTTAAGCCTTCACTCATAGCTGCCATCAAAGTTGCTTTTCGCCAAAAAGGCTACAAGCAAAAGGAGGCTGCAAAAGCTATAGGCGTGTCAACAACCGCATTAAGTGATATTCTCCATGGACGTCGTGCAATTAATTTTGATGTTGCAAGAAACATATACCACAACCTCGGCGTTCCTGCCAATGTTGTATTGGGATAGTTGAGTGTTGAATGTTGAATGTTGAGTGTTGAGTGTTGAATGAAAGAAATATGACGACAAAGAAATAGGGCGCATCCGAATTGGATGCGCCCTAACTTGTTAAATAAATTCAGAGGGATTCTGCTTTTGAAAAACCCTCTTAATGGAAGAGAATCAGGAAGCATCCAGGAGGTACTGGAGCTTCGTGGCATCAAAACACGGACAGGCTTTCTGAACGCCAGGCAAATCGCGATGACCCAGGATGGTACGGATGCCCGGAAAACGGTGGTGAAGTTCCTGAATCAGATGCTTCACCGACTCCTTCTAAAGTCCACCTGCCGAAACGCCCAACGCTCCGAGGAGAGCTGTCAGTACGGTTACTGCAAACTTGAGAATCTCATTCCATTTCTGCTTGTTCTTTTCTGTCATAATCTATTCTGTTTTAAAAGGTTAATTATTCTAATCCGTCTCCAGTGTCACCGTTGCCGGTACTGCCTGTTCCGCCGGTCTGCTCGCCTGAGGTATTGCCACCCGTGGTATCGCCGCCAGAAGGAGCATTGTCCTTGGCAGGCTTTTTCTTAGCCTCCTCGATGTCGAGGGTCTTGGCACCCTCCTTCTCAGCCTTGAGGGCAGCCTTCTGTACGGCACGTGATGCAACCTGCT
>OHXS01000128.1_pt1 | contig 21673 bp, 18 predicted proteins | sample 1580011 | NCBI WGS metagenome assembly OHXS01 (sample SAMEA3882534, study PRJEB24775) | human gut metagenome | biome: human-associated habitat; feature: intestine environment; material: feces | place: Netherlands | collected 2009/2010
CCCCGGATTGCTTCCCGGAATGCATCAACTCCAACATTCTCCTTTGCAACCGTCAGGAACACCTGATAACCAGCGCCTGCATAGATATCACAGATTTCCTTTGCTTCCTGCCCGCTTACAAGATCAGATTTGTTAAAGCAGATCAACGTGTCAACGCCCTGCTGTTCCATCATGATCAAAAACCGGTCTAACAGATTGTAGTTTGGCTTCGGATCTGCCAGTGCAAATACGATCACAGCCTGATTGACATTTGCAACCGCCGGGCGGATCAGCAGATTCTCCCGCGGTAAGATTTCCACGATGTTTCCGGTCTTATCCTGTTCACTGATAATCTCGATCTCGACATCATCGCCAACTGCCGGTTTAATCTTCTGGTTGCGGAACGCACCCTTTGCTTTACACTCATATATGGTATTTACAGTATTATGTGGGTGGATATAATAAAATCCACCCACACCTTTCATAATCTTTCCCTGCATAGACTTCCTATACTCTTTTATTCTTCCGAATAAGAAACCTCTGGCGTTGTTCCCGAAAATGCCGCAGTTACATTATTTCCACTCGCATCTACAATTACAAAGTTTGCGCTTCCTCCTGTAGAACTTAATCCTGGAACAGTCGCTGATACATCATAAGTAGCACCTGGGTTAATTGTAATATTCTTTGAAAAAACTATTTGACCATTAAATTGAACTTGCACTGTAACCTCCGTTCTATCAGGCACACTGAAATCATCTGTTCTGGCAATTGTTCCCGATATACTAGCTATATATGTCTTTGCTTTCGGTCCATCACTGATGACAAAATCAACACTGTCGCCCTCTGTGACAGTGGTTCCTCTGGCTGGATTCTGGCTGATAACCATACCTGCTGCTACGCTGTCACTATTTTCATGCGTCACATTTCCTGCAGAAAGTTTCTTACTTGACAGAGAATCTCTTGCCTGTGCCTCTGTAAGTCCGCCTAAGTTCGGAACTTCTACTTCCTTCTTCTCAGAACCGTTGCTGACTGTCACGATAACCTTTGATCCCTTGGCTGCCTTTGTGCCGCCTTCCGGATCAGTCTTGATAACTTTATCTTTCTCGACATCATCGCTGTATTCATATGCATGACTGACTTCAAAACCAGCCTCTGTCAAAATTGTTACTGCCTGTGAATCTTCATAATTCTTGACATCTGGTACATCTACTTCCTCTGCGCCTGCACTGACCTTGAGCACAATCTCCTGATCTGCAGGGATTGTCTCGCCTTCTTTCACGCTCTGCTCAAAGACGTAACCTTCCTGTGTCTTCTCATCCTCTACATGCTCTGTCTTGACGTTTGTAAAACCTGCATCCGAAAGCATCTTCAAGGCAGCTTCCTCAGAGACACCAGTCACACTAAGCATTGCAACAGACTGTACTTCCTCTGTTGTAATCTTATTCTTATCGTCCTTCTTAGAACCAAACTTAAACCAGCCAAGTACATTACCAAGTACAACTATAATGATGATTGCAATGATAACAGCCGTTGCTACACCGGCAATCGTAACTGCTTTCCGGATACCTGGATCAATGCCATCCGGATCTTCCTCTTCTTCTAACTCTTCATCGTCATCATAATCCTGAACCTTCTTCAGATTGCCACGCTTTGGCTGTAGTTCCGGTTCATAATCATCCTCTTCCCATTCGTCATCGTCTTCCTGCAGAAGTTCATTGATTCTGCCGTTGTTTGCCTGCGGGGTAGAGTTATATCCAATCGGACGGATCTCGCCCATCTCCTGTGATACTGGCGGGTTATCATATGGCTGGCTGTACAGGTCACGGTTTGCACTTCCGTTACGGATTGCCTGTACGTCTTCCTTTGTCCACTCCTGTGTCGGACTGTTTGTGATTGAAGTTGGCGCGACCACGATATCAATATTCGGATTGTTCTGTACACGCTTCAAGTCTGCGATCAAGGCACTCGCTGTCAGATATCTGCGCTCCGGTTTCTTCTGTGTCGCCTTCAGGATGATCTTCTCGAAGCTGGAATAAATATCCGGATAATACTGTCTCGGTGGAATCATCTCGTTCTGGATATGCATGAGTGCAACCGATACATTGTTATCTCCCTCAAACGGCACTCTTCCGGTTACCATCTCATACATCGTGATACCGAGCGAATAAATATCGCTTCGTTCATCGCTGTATCCGCCTCTCGCCTGCTCTGGGGATATGTAGTGTACACTGCCCATTGCGCCAGATGTAAGCGTATTGCTGCTCGCTGCCTTGGCGATACCGAAATCTGTGACCTTGATATTTCCATTTTTCGATACAATAATATTCTGTGGCTTGATGTCACGGTGAATAATATGGTTCTCATGCGCTGCTTCCAGACCGGATGCGATCTGGATGGAGAAGTTGATGGCTGTCTCCATATTGAGACGACCGTTCTGCTCGATATACTGCTTTAATGTGATACCCTCTACCAGTTCCATCACGATGCAGTAAATGCCTTCATCATCGACAACATCATATACATTTACAATATTCGGATGTGTCAGTCCTGCGGAAGCCTGTGCCTCGATCCGGAACTTTGTCACAAAGTTCTTATCGTTGCTGAACTCCGGCTTCAATACCTTGATTGCCACATTTCGATTCAATCTATGGTCTCTTGCTTTGTAGACTATGGACATTCCGCCTGCACCGACCACGTCCAAAATCTCATATCTATCACATAATATCATTCCTGGTTTTAACATGATTTCAACCCTTTCTGCTATATTCGTTCTCTATTCGGTCATCAATCTGCCGATATAATAATTACGGATATATTATCCGAACCACCATAATAATTTGCCCGATCCACAAGTTCCTGTGCAATTCGGTCCAAATCGTCTTCCTCGGAAACAATATCCCTTATTTCGTCATCTTCGACCATGTTCGATAACCCGTCTGAGCATAACAGATATTTTTCTTCCGTGTTTATATCTATCTCAAAAAAATCCGGCATCATCTCGTCCCGTGAGCCCATCGCTTTTGTGATGATGTTCTTCTCTGGATGATTGCGTCCTTTTTTCCGTTCCAGTTCACCTTTTCGGATCAGTTCCTCGACAAGCGAATGATCCATTGTGATCTGACGAATCTCTCCGCCGATCGCATACAATCGGCTGTCACCGACATTCGCCACATACAGCTTTCCATCCTGTGCCACGGCTGCTACCATCGTCGTTCCCATCCCATTTAAATCGGGATCTGCACACGCCGCCTTATATATTTCATTGTTTACAAATAACATTGCCCGTTTTAACAGTGCTACCGGATTTTCTATTGTGGACTTCTCTACGAAATCCACTGTAATATCAATCGCCATCCTTGATGCTTTGTCCCCCGCGCGATGTCCGCCCATTCCATCTGCTACGATATACAGATTCGGAAGTGGACCGACCGGAGTGTCACTGAAAAAAATACTGTCCTGATTGTTATTACGTTTGATCCCGGTATCCGTCTTTCCACTAGAATGCATGGGAATCCTCCTGATGATGAAACGCATATTTCCTTCGTAACTGACCACAGGCAGCATCTATATCGCTACCCATACTCTTCCTTATTGTAGCATTTATGTGATATTTTGCAAGAGTGGATTTGAATTTTTCAACGGAATCACTGTCGCTTCGCTCGTATTCCCGCTCTTCCACCGGATTGATCGGAATCAGATTGACATGACAATTCATACCTGCAAGCAGCTTTGCCAGTTTTCTCGCCTGTTCCTCCGTATCATTCTTGCCCTTTACAAGGCTGTACTCAAAAGTCACTCTCCGTCCGGTCTGCCGGAAATATTCCCGACAGGCATCTAATGTCTCTGCCAGTGTGTACTGGTGTGCAACCGGCATCAGTTCTTTCCGCTCTTCATCGGTCGGCGCATGTAAGGAAAGTGCAAAGGTGATCGGGATATCCTCCTTTGCCAGATCATGGATGCGCGGCACAATTCCGCAGCTTGATACCGTGATATTTCTGGCACTTAAATTGTATCCATTCTCATCGATCAGCAGGCGCAAAAAACGAATCAGATTCTCATAGTTGTCGAGCGGTTCTCCCGTTCCCATCACGACCACGTGGCTGATACGTTCCCCGGTGATGCGGCTCGTCGCATAGATCTGTTCGAGCATCTCCGAAGCGGTCAGATTCCGTACCAGTCCGCCAATCGTCGACGCACAGAAACGGCATCCCATCCGGCAGCCCGCCTGCGATGAGATACAAACCGAATTACCATAATTATGGCGCATAAACACCGTCTCGATCATCTGTCCATCCGACAGGCGGTACAGGAATTTGATCGTACCGTCTGATTTTGATTCCTGACTCATTTCTGCCTCAATGTGCACGAATCCTTCCTCGTCCATCTGTGCACGCAGTGCCTTCGGAAGATTCGACATATCCTCCGTCGATGCCACATACTTCTGGTGCATCCACTGAAACACCTGCTTTGCCCGAAACGCCGGCTGTCCGTGTTCTTTCATCCACTGTTCAATTTCTGCAAGGTACATTGATTTGATGTCCATTTTAATCTCCTAGCTTATGCAGTACCGCATAATAAAATCCGTCACAGGCATCGATGCCTTGTAAGAACTGTCGTTGTTCTTTTAGTGTATATTCTCGATGTTCCTTTAAGAAACGCTCCACCTGCAAGGTGTTTTCTTCCTTTGTGATCGTGCAGGTGCTATATAAAAGCGTTCCACCTGCCTTCACGTATCGGCAGGCGTTTTGCAGTATCGTATGTTGCAGCTCCACCAGTGACTCGATCTGTTCCTCGGTTACCCGGTATTTGATATCATTTTTCCGTCCCATGATGCCAAGTCCGGAACAAGGCAGATCTGCGATAACAACATCTGCTTTTTCCTCCTGCTCCTGCATATATTCCGTTGCATCCTGACAACGGATATCCACATTTGCAAGCTTTAACCGTTCTACATTTTCTTCAATCAATTCCAGTTTTTCCTCTGCAATGTCCATCGACAGCACATGCCCTTGCTGTGCAAATTCTGCTGCCGCCGTCGTCTTACCACCCGGTGCCGCACAGATATCCATCACAAAATCCTCTGGCCGGATGCCTGCTGCCGCAACCGCACACATCGAGCTTTCATCCTGCACCGTGAAATATCCCTGCTTATATCCCGGAATCTTGTGTATAAAATCATAGCCCGATAACAGCCATGCTCCTTCATAATATGCACCCGGCTCGACTGTTATGCCTGCTTCTTTCAATCGGTTCTTATAAGAATCCATCGTCTCTCCGTTTTCTTCGATCCGATGTTTGTTCAGCCGGATACTCGTCTTCCGGTCTGCAAATGCCGCCTGAAAGATCGTTTCTGCGCTCTCTGTGCCATATTCCAAGATAAGCTTCTGTACGAGCCAGAGTGGTGTTGATGTCATCACGGACAAATACCGCTCCGGTTCTCTTTTTTGATCAGGATATGCAAGCTTCGTTTTCTCCCGTGTGATCGTCCGAAGCACGCCGTTCACAAAACCAGAAAGTCCGGCAAAGCCATGTTTTTTCGCAAGCTTCACGCATTCATTGCACGCGGCAGAATCCGGTACGCTGTCCATAAAAAGAATCTGGTAACAGCCCATCCGGAGCAGACAGGCGATCACCGGCTTACACTTTTTTATCTTCGTCTTTGAATACTGGTCGATCACATAGTCCAGCCGCAGCTTTGTCTCTGTGACACCCTCCACCAGTCTGGATAAAAAAGCGCGTTCTACCTTGTCCGTAAACTGGTTTTTACGAAGTGCATTTCCAAGTGCAATATTCGAAAATGTCTGATTAGTCTCTATATCCAATAATACAGTCAAAGCCACGTCTCTTGTATCCATGTGTTTCTCCTCTTTATTTCCAATTTACAGTCATCCCTGCCTTAAGCGGATTGCCATTTAAATAAGCTACGGTATCCATCGGCTTCTTACCCTCCGGCTGCAGGTTCTGGATCTGCAAGGCATCCGTGCCACACGCGATCACAAAATACTTCTTTGCAACCTCCACGATCTCGCCCGGCGCAAAGGTCAGTGTCTGCTCCACCTTTCCCTGTGCCTGCGTCTTATATGCATCATCCATTGCGATGACCTTTGCTTTGTAGATCTTCACATTCTTGCCGTCTATCTCTGTATATGCACACGGCCACGGATTAAGTCCCCGGATCAGACGTTCCAGTTCCTCTGCGGACTTCGCAAAATCCATCCGCCCCATTTCTTTGGAAAGCATTGATGCATAACAACTCTGTGCATCATCCTGTTTCATCCGTGTTGCTGTATGATTTTCCAGTTTGGTGAGTGTCTCCAAAATCAAAGCCGCTCCAGCCTCGGCAAGCTTATCATGCAGCGTGGCTCCAGTATCTTCTGGTGTGATCGCAACCTCCACCTTGTCGATCATATCTCCGGTATCAAGTCCTTTTTCCATATACATCGTTGTGACACCAGTTACCGTCTCTCCGTCGATGATTGCGCGCTCAATCGGTGCTGCGCCACGGTATTTCGGAAGCAGTGACGCATGAATGTTGATACAGCCATACGGCGGAATCGATAAAATGCTCTCCGGCAGAATCTGTCCATACGCAGCCACCACGATTGCATCCGGCTTGTATGACCGAAGCGTTTCTACCATCTCTGCCTCGCGCACCTTCTCCGGCTGATAGACGGGAATCTCATATTCCTGTGCTTTCACCTTGACTGGTGTTGGTACCAGCTTGCGGTTTCGTCCCTGTGGTTTGTCCGGCTGTGTCACAACCGCAACCACCTCATGTTCTTTCACGATTGCCGAAAGCGCAATCGCTGCAAACTCCGGCGTTCCCATATATATGATTCTCATGCTCTACCTCCATGTTCTACCCTGTTGCACTTACGATTTCTGGTTACTCTTCCGGCTCAACTGGCTCTACTTTGTAAAGTCCATCCTCTACCTTGTCCTTGTACAGAATTCCATCGAGATGATCTAACTCATGACAGATCGCACGCGCCAGTAATCCCTCGCCCTCGATCTGCCGAAGCTGCATATCCTCGTCATATGCTTCACAGATTACATGATTTGGTCTTGTCACGGTGCCCTGCAGACCCGGCAGACTCAGGCAGCCTTCCTCGCCTGTCTGTTCGCCGTCCGCCTCGATAATCTTTGGATTGATCAATGTATAGGCATTATCATCTCCGATATCGATCACGACAATGCGCTTTAATATACCAACCTGTGGTGCCGCCAGTCCCACACCATTTGCCTCATACATCGTCTCATACATATCATCGATCAATGTCTGCAACCGTGGTGTCATCTTCTCAATCGGTTTGCAGACCTTTCTCAATACATCATCACCATCTAAACGTATCTTTCTCGTTGCCATATTGCCCTCCATTTATATTATAATTTAAAACCATATTTTTCTTAACAAACCGTCATCGGGTTCATATCCACGCTAATCGTCACGCCTTCGCAGCCGCATGTGTCAATATAGTCACGCAGCGTCGTGATTGCGCCAAGACCCGGTGCCTTGATATAGATCACATAACGGTATTCATCGTTGATCTTTCCAATCGCCGCTTCTCCCGGTCCGATGATCCTTGTCTGCGTATATTGTAATGTCTTTGTCTTTTCCTTTAAATCCCGGCATAAAATCCCGGCATAGCTTTCTACTTTTCCTTTAGATTCTCCAGTCAGCAGAATCTGCAGCATATCATAAACCGGTGGATAACGAAGCATCCGCCTGTATGCCATCTCCATTTCGTAAAATGCTTTGTAATCCTGACTGGCAGCTGCCGCAATCGCATAATGCTCCGGCTGATAGGTCTGTATCACGACCGCTCCTTCTTTTTCGCCTCGACCGGCACGTCCGGCTGCCTGCGTCAGAAGATCAAAAGTACGTTCTCCTGCACGGTAGTCATTTGCGTATAAGGATAAATCCGCCAGGATCACGCCAACCAACGTCACATTGCTGTAATCATGTCCCTTGACGATCATCTGCGTGCCGATCAGCATATCTGCCTTTCCTTCCGCAAACTGCTTCAGAATTCTGGCACCCGCGTCCTTCCGCATCGTTGTATCCCGATCCATCCGCAAGGTCTTAATCGCAGGGAACAGTTTTTTTATTTCCTCTTCAACCTTCTCTGTACCGGTTCCAAATCCGGCGATCATATTCGATTTACAGGACGGACACTGCTTTGGCATCGCTGTCGTATAGCCACAGTAATGACACACCAGTTGTCTCTGTGCCTGTATTGTCTGCTGATGATACGTTAACGCCACATCACATCTTGGACATTTGATTGCCTCACCACATGCCCGGCACGATACAAAGCTGTTAAATCCCCGGCGGTTGATAAAAAGCATCATCTGCTCTTTTCTCTCAAGCCGCTCCTGTATCTTCTCATAGAGACTCCGGCTGATGATACTCCGGTTTCCCCGTCGGAGCTCCTCGCGCAGATCCACAACCTCGATTTTCTGTGCCTGCACACCATCGGGGCGTTCTTTTAATTCCCATAACCGGTATTGTCCGGCTTCTGCCCGCGCATAGCTCTCGATACTCGGGGTCGCCGAACCGAGAATGACACTGGCTTCTTCCAGCTCTGCACGCTTGATTGCCACGTCTCTTGCATGATACCGCGGTGCCTGATCACTCTTAAATGCCGGATCATGCTCCTCATCCATTACTAGCAGCTTCAGATTCGGAAATGGCGTAAAAAGTGCCGAGCGGGGACCGATCACAACATCGACTTCCCCTTCCTTCGCCTTGCGAAACTGCTCGTATTTCTCACCCTTGCTCTGCTTGGAATTGACAAATGCCACACGCGTGCCAAAATGTTTTCGGAACCGCGCCAGTGTCTGATACGTCAGCGAAATCTCCGGAATCAGCACAATCGCCTGACCGCCCTCCCGGATCACTTCCTTGATGCACTGGATATAGACCTCTGTCTTCCCACTTCCAGTTACACCGTGCAGCAGATATGTATGCCGCTCTCTTGCCTGTATATCTTCCGCAAATGCATCGACCAGCGCCTGCTGCTCATCATTCAGTGTCACAAACTCCCAGTTTGTATCCGGCAAAGTTGTCTCCTCCACCTTCTGCGCAGTCTTTCGCACCGTCTGTTTCACTGGCATGACTGTCTGCAACGCCTGATTCATCGTTGTCCCATATGTCTCCCGCATCCATGCAGCAAGCTGGATCAGCTTTCCCTCGATTGGAAGTCCTTTCTGCGGCACATCGACGATCTCCTTGATCTTATCCGGTTCGTAGGATGGAGTCTGTGTGATACCAATCACATAACCGTGCCGGTGCGCATTTCCTTTTCCAAACGGAACCGTCACCAGACTTCCGACCTGTACCTGCTCTTTCCATGCATCTCCGATCCGGTATTGAAACACCCGGTCGATCGCACTATGCGAAATATCGATTATTATATCCGCATATGTTTGTGACATCCTCTTCCTCCAAAATCTCACGAATCAGATCCCGTTCATCCATGTGATGTTTCACACCATGAATCTCCTGATAGTCTTCATGTCCCTTTCCTGCAAGGACGATGACATCGCCCTCTTTCGCATGCAGGATTGCATAACGGATTGCTTCCTTCCGATCTGCGATCTTCACGTATTCCCCATCCGTTTTCTTCATTCCGGTTTCGATATCTGCGATAATTGCAAGCGGTTCCTCATCTCTTGGGTTATCGCTTGTAATAATCGTAAAATCAGACATTTTCCCTGATACTTCGCCCATCTCAAACCGACGGTCTCTGGAACGATTTCCGCCGCATCCAAACAAGGTCACCAGACGTTTCGGATTGTAGGCTCGAAGCGCTGTAAGCAGACTTTCAAGCGCCATTGCATTGTGCGCATAATCGATCATCAGCGTAAATGAATCGGAGATTGGAATCATCTCCACACGTCCGCGTGCCTTTGCTTCCTTCAATATATTCTGAATATCTGTAATACCAACCTGCATCTGATCTGCCACTGCGACTGCTGCCAGAGAATTATGCACGGAGAACTCTCCCGGCAGGTCTACCACAATCTTTGCATCCAGTTTTCCGCACAATGCATACTGGATTCCAAGCACACCTTTTTCTCTGTATAATTCGATGTCTTTTGCCCGGTAATCCGCATCTGCACATTCCCCGTAGGTTAATTTCTCACAGGTTGCATGCTCCATCATGTACGCTGCATTTGCATCGTCCACATTGAAAATACCAGTCTTGCAGAGTGTAAACAGCTTTGCTTTCCAGTCTCGGTATTCCTCAAAACTTGCGTGTTCATTTGGACCGATATGATCCTTCGACAGATTTGTGAAGATACCATAATCAAAATCCACACCCGCTACACGATCTAACATCAATCCCTGCGAAGAAACCTCCATCACGACAGCCTTGCAGCCATTTTCCACCATATTCTTTAAATATTTATGCAAGATCATAGACTCTGGCGTTGTATTATTCGCATGAATCTTCTGGTTTCCATCTATAATTTCAATCGTACCGATCAATCCGGTTTTGATTCCAGAACGCTCCAGCATCTCCCGGATCATATAGGTCGTTGTCGTCTTTCCTTTGGTTCCGGTCAGTCCAATGACCGTCAGCTTCTCAGAAGGATTTCCATAAAACGCGGAACTGATCTTACCCATCGCATACCGGGTACTCTTCACACGGATCACCGTCACGGTGTCTGGCACATTTACCGGTTTTTCCACGACGATCACGGCTGCACCCTTCGCAGCCACATCCTCTGCATATGTATGTCCATCTGATACCGCACCAGAGATACAGAAAAACAGATCTCCCGGCTGTACCTTTCGCGAATCGTTCTGGATCTCCCGGATCTCTGTATCTGTGTTTCCCTTCAAAACCTCATAATCCAGTCCCTGTAATACTTCTAATAATTTCATACGCTGTCCTCCCTAAAAGAATAGAAGTGAAAAGTAAATAAGGCTACAGCATTTGTTCTGCAGCCTTTTTGAACCTTTCGGGTTTCTTTACTCGTCATCTCCGACAATCTTAACTTTTCCGCTATACAGCTCCTTGACTGCGGTAGAAAGTGGCTTTCCACTCTCGGATTTTACCAACGGCTCTGCGCCATCGATGATCTGTCTGGCTCTCTTTGCAGTCGCCATAACCACAGAATAACGACTCTGAACAACCGGCTGTTCACCTGGTTCTACGTCGCTGTTAATCACTTCCATTAATTCCGTGTAAGATGGATGTATCATTGTCTATATCTCCCTTCCTATAAAGCTTTCAGCTCGTTTTTAATCTCTTCTATAAATTCCAGATTATTCTCGCGCAGACATTTTCTGCCGACAATAATCGAGTGTACGCTGTGTACACATGTATCTAAATCGTCGTTGACAACGATATAGTCGTATTGCTGCATATCCTCGGACTCCTCCACTGCACGTTGCATGCGTTTGTCGATGACTTCCTCGCTCTCGGTGCCACGTCCTGCCAGACGCTCCCGGAGTCCCTTCGCGCTCGGTGCTGTGATAAAGATAAGAATCGCATCCGGATACTGTTCCCGAACATTCATCGCGCCCTGCACTTCGATCTCTAAGATCACATCATGCCCCTTCGCCATCTCATCTTCTACAAATTTTCTTGGGGTTCCATAGTAGTTCTCCACATACTGTGCCCACTCAATAAATCCATTATAATCAATCAGATTCCGAAATTCATCCACGGATTTGAAATAATATTCTCTTCCGTCTACTTCGCCTTCCCGCGGTGCACGTGTTGTCGCAGAAACCGACAGGCTGTAACCATACTCGGCAACCATCTTCTTTACCACGGTACCTTTACCAACACCGGAGAATCCGGAAATAACGATCAAAGAACCTTTCTTTGCCATAATCTATCTGGTTCCTCCTACTCTATATTCTGTATCTGTTCACGAACCTTCTCGATCTCTGTCTTCAGGTCGATTCCCTTATCGGAAATGATCAGGGAATTTGCCTTGGAAAGAATCGTGTTTGCTTCCCGGTTCATCTCCTGTACGATGAAATCAAGCTTCCGGCCAACGGCACCACCCTCGGTCAGGATTTTGATTGTACTGTCAATATGACTTCTGAGACGTACAACCTCTTCGTCCACACAGACCTTATCCGCATACATTGTAACCTCGGCTGCAATACGCTGATCATCGATCTGCGTATTGATTGCAAGTTCATCCACCTTCTCGATCAATCTCGCCTTATAGTCCTCGATGATCTGTGGGGATTTCTCCTCGATATAAGCCACAATGTCTGACATCGCAGAAAGCTTGGCAAGCAAGTCTTTCTTCAGGTTCTCACCTTCACGGACACGGGATTCCACAAATTTCTCGGCTGCTTCCCGCACAACACCCTCCAAATGAGACCATATCTCATTCTCATCCACAGACTGCTCCTCCAATGTAAACACCTCTGGGAATCTGCCGATCACAGACGGCTTCACATCTGACTGCAAACCAAAATCATCCACCATACTGTTCAGATAATTTACATATTCGGTTGCAATTTCCTTATTATATTTTACACATACATTGGACTTTGTATAATCTTCGTATGTGATAAATACATCTACTTTTCCTCGCTGAATGTACTCTTTCAGGCAGGTTCTGATATCTGTCTCAAAATAATTCAGCTTCTTTGGCAGCTTCACATTCATATCACAGAATCTATGATTCACCGCCTTGATCTCTACCACGATCTTACGATCGTCATTTACCTGTTCGCCTCTTCCGAAGCCTGTCATACTTTTTATCACGATATTCTCCTATATACGTCGGTTGCCTTGCGGCAATCGTTTCTCCCTGCGCATTTATGCACACATAAAAATAATGCAGATTATCGTTTCTATCTTATCCATGAACGATAATCTACATTATTATAGTATAGGCACCCCTAAAAATCAAGGTGTTTTGATGTTTAATTTCACGTTTTAAGCTTCTGCAATCCCGTGGATATCCGGCTCGATACTCATCGAATAATTCGTATGATAGATTACAAAACCCGGCTTTGCTTTCGGCGGTTTCTTCAGATTTTTCTTCGTCGTATAGTCAATCTCCACCTTCGGTGCTTCTTTGCCGGTTGAGTAATATGCCGCCAGTCTCGCCGCCTCCTCGTAGGTACGGTCTGGAATCTCTGTCTCACCGTTCGTCTTGACGATCACATGGGAACCCGGCATCTGTTTGGCATGAAACCACAGATCATTGCCCTCTGCAAACTTAAATGTCAGTTCCTCATTCTGGAAATTATTCTTTCCGACATACATATGGTAGCCATCACTGGATATATAATGCAGTGGCTTTGCCTTCACCTGTTTCTTCTGCTTGTTCCGATCGAATCTGCCGCGCACATAGCCACTTTCCACAAGCTCCTGCTTGATCTCCTGCAGATCATTTTCTGTCTTCGCAATCTCCAGCGAATTCTGCACAGAAAGCAGATAATCAAGTTCCTCTTTCGACTCTACGGTAAGCTCCATCAGCGCCTCATAGGTACGCTTCAGTTTATTATATTTGTTGAAATACCGCTTTGCATTTTCCATCGCCGACTGCTCTGGATCAAGCGGAATCGTAAGCATACTGCTATCATAGTAGTTCTCGCAGGTGATTTCTTTATCGCCCGGTTTACAAGAATATCCATAGGCAGTCAGCAATTCACCATAGACCTTGTATTTATCCCGTTTCTCTGTATCCTTTAGCTGTGACCGCTGCAGATCGTATTTCTTCGCCGTCCGCTCAATCGCGTTGTTCACAATCTTACGAAGATCCGTCGACCGCTGCCGGATGCGCGTTACCACACTTTTTGCCTGATAGTATTCTTCAATGACCGGAGACATCGACGGAAATACTTTCAGTCCATCCACATCCTTCTTTGGAAGGTTGTCTGCTTCCTCTCCGTACATCGTCAGTGTACACGCCGCAAATTCCTTCGGTGCATACCCCTGATATGCAATACACGGTGCAAACTGTTCTTCTTTTATACTTGTACGCATCGCATCAAACGCTGCATACAAATCCTCCTGCTCCTGCATCGAGAGTCCAGCCGTACTCATGCCGCCATCGACACCAGCCCGGTAACAGATCTCATTTGCGATCACCGGTGATAATCCTGTCAGCGATGTATAGATTGCCTTCGTCACCGATACCGGCTTGCGCAGGACATGATTCATAAAATAATTGATATCAATGTCGAGCGGATTTTCCTTTTCCTGTGCCGGAGGATATACATACGTTCTTCCCGGCAGCACTTCCCGCACCGAACTTACTTGATGGGAAATATGCTTGATGCTGTCAATGATCGTACCATCCGCATCCGTGAAGATGATGTTGCTGTGTTTTCCCATGATCTCGACGATCAGCTTCTTCTGGCAAAGATCACCCATTTCATCAAGGTGTTCTAACTGCATCTCTACAATTCGCTCAAAGTTCGGCTGTGTCACGGATAAAATGCGTGCATTTCCAATATGCTTCCGTAGCAGCATACAAAAATTCGGGGCTGTCGACGGGTTCTCCTTTATCTGCCCCGTCAGATAAATAAGAGGCAGACTGGCATCTGCAGAGATCACCAGACGACTGGTTGTGTTGCCCTGTTCTGTCCGGTTTTTTACGACCAGACACAGCTCATCCACTTCCGGCTGATATATTTTATAGATACGTCCGCCTGTCAGATTCTTCTTTAATTCGCTGACGATCGCAGACACGGTTACTCCGTCAAATGCCATTTTCTTACTCCTTTTCATTCCAATAATCACGAAACACACTATGATTTGTATATATGTCTGCATCGTTGTCTGACTATATAAGATGTATTGAAATTAAGAAGTTCTAAGATGTTCTGATTCACAAGCTAAACAACGCACGCAACCACCGCCAATTCGCCATCCATGGCTCAGTGGCGGTTTGTTTGAACATCGTGTTCAAACATTGCTGTTTATTTACAGAACATCAAGAACTTCTAAATTCCAAACATATTTATATTGTCAGACAACGATGCAGACACATAAAAGCAAATCATAGTCCGTTTCGTAAGCTACTTTCTAAAATTGCAATCACATAATATCAAAAATGCATGTCAATGTAAATGCGCATATAGATTCATGAAGTAATATGATACATTTGTGACTTAGAAGTAATTCGTGTTCTGTGAATATCAGCAATGCGAAAACACGATGTTTTCGCAAGTTGCCACTGAGCCATGGATGGCGAATTGGCAGCGGTTGCGTACGGTAATACATATATCCCAGAACACGAATATTACTTCTTAGTCACAATATGTTATATTACGAATGAATCTACTATGCATATTTACATCTGACATGCATTTTGACCACCTTATGTGATTATATTAGATCAACAATCCAAGCAGATCGTTGCTTCGTTTTACAAATGCTGTCATCTTCTCAGCAGAGAGCGGCTTGTTGGCAAGAACAGCTAAATCATAAAGCTGGTTGCAGATCATATCCTTGTACTCACCCTCTGGATTATCTAAGATGTATTTTACAAGCTTGTTGTTTGCATTTAAAACAAGTGTCTCTGCCTCGCCTGCTCCAAACATGTTCGGATCCATGCCGCCCATATTGTAGACACGCATCATTTCCATCATACGACGTGACTCCTCGGAAACCGTCAGGACAGAAGATACATTCTCATTCTTCATGCTCTCAACCTTGACTACAAGCTTGTCATTTCCAGTTGCTTTCTTGAATGCCTCAGAAAGCTTATCGGTATATTCCTTCGTCTGCTCCTCGGTCAACTTCTTACCGACAAAGTTATCGGCAAGATCTGCATCAATACGCAGGAACTTCACATTTTCATTCTTACCTTCCAGGTGTGTGATGTATGGGTTATCAATGTTGTGTGTCAGATAAACCGCATTCATGCCCTCTTCCTTGAACATGTTGATGTACTGGGACTGTGCCACTTCATCGGAGATATAGAATACCTTGTTCTCGTATTTCTCCTTGCCCTCTTCGAGGTACTCCGGAAGTGTAATATACTTGCCGTTGATATCCTTGAAGAGCATGTAGTCTGTCATCTTGTCACAGAACTTCTCATCCTTCAGGCAGCCAAACTTGATGAATGGGCTTAAGTCATCCCAATACTTCTCGTAATCTTCCTTGTTGTTTTTGTACATGCCAGTCAGCTTATCAGCGACCTTCTTCGTGATGTAATCTGAGATCTTCTTGACAAAACCATCGTTCTGCAGTGCGGAACGGGATACGTTCAGCGGCAGATCCGGACAATCAATGACACCCTTCAGCAGAAGCAAAAACTCTGGAATAACTTCCTTGATGTTATCTGCGATAAATACCTGATTGTTATATAACTTAATCGTACCTTCCAACTGGTCATACTGTGTATTGATCTTCGGGAAGTACAAAATACCCTTTAAGTTAAATGGATAGTCCATATTCAGGTGGATCCAGAAGAGCGGCTTCTTGAAGTCCAAGAATACATGCTGATAGAAATCAATGTACTGCTCGTCCGTACAATCCTTCGGATTGCGCATCCAGAGAGGATTCGTATCATTTAACGGTTTTCTCTCTTCTTTCTTTTCCTCTGTGGCATCCTCTTTCTTCTCTTCTGCCTCATCCTTCTTCGGTGCATCGCCGACAAGCTCATCTTCCTGTGTCGTATCGACCTCGATCACCTTGTCCTTTTCCTTCTTCTCAGCTTCCTTCTTGGCAGCTTCTTCCTCTTCCTTATCCTCATTGATAAAGTAGATGTTGTATGGCATAAATGCACAATACTTCTGGATAACTTCCTTTACACGGTACTCATTTGCATACTCCAGGCAATCCTCATTCAGATACAATGTAATGGCTGTACCACGGATATCGTCGTCGCTCTCACTCATCGTATAATTCGTTCCGCCGTCGCACTCCCAGTATACCGGCTTTGCACCTTCCTTGTAGGAACATGTCTCGATCGTTACCTTATCGGCAACCATAAATGCGGAATAAAAACCAAGTCCAAAATGTCCGATGATCTGCTCATCGCCAGCCTTGTCCTTGTACTTGTTGATGAAGTCCGTCGCACCGGAAAATGCGATCTGGTTGATGTATTTGTCAACCTCTTCCTCGGTCATACCAAGACCGTTATCGACGAATGTCAAAGTCTTATCCTTGGCAGACGCGTACACCTCAATCTTGTACTCCTCGCCTTCAACTTCCTCATAATCTCCCATCACGGCAAGCTTCTTTAATTTTGTGATTGCATCACAGCCGTTGGAAATCAGCTCTCGAATGAAAATATCCTGATCGGAATAAAGCCATTTCTTAATAATCGGAAAAATGTTGTCACTGTTAATTGATAAATTACCCTGTCGTTCCATGTCTTATTACCTCCTAAAACCAATACAAGTCTGCTGTCCTTTCCTGCAGACTTCATTTTACGAATGTATATTTCATAAATAAGATAATAATACTTGGAAATTTGAATGTCAAGAAAAAATTAGCACTCATTTTTATTGAGTGCTAATAATTCTACTTTAAATATAATATTTCTTGATCGTATCGTCCCAGATATGCTCCAATGTTTTATCCATCGTAAATATCTTCAGAGATGTTCCAGTTGTCACAGACAGCGTTTCATGCTCATAAACCACGTTCATAAACAACGCGCTCACATCCTCCTCTTTGACCGACAGATTGTTCATTTCCAACAAACGGCTGATATTCTCGCGATTGAACATCAAAATGATCTTAAAGCCGATCGGCAGCCGTTCCCCTTTCAGATACGCATACACGGTCGCCTTGATATCCTTCCATTCAATATATTCCGGCAGATCTGCCTGTGCCTCCGTATCAAAATACTCACGGTTCAGTCTGCCATTTACATAATAATCAAGTTTCGTTTTCACCCGCGCCTCATACAGATAAAAGCTGTCGTATTTCTCCTTTTCAAACAACTCTTTTATATATTCTGCTTTTTCTTCTATCTCAACGATTTCCATCTTCTACCTCTGATTTAAATATACCGTTACCAGTTCATACGCGCCGTAAGGCTCTTCTGTGTACTGAAAATACTGCACCGCACTCACATCCTGCATAAAGGAATAATCAAAATCGGTCGTATAATCGGTCACGACAACCTCGATCGTCCCCGTGCTGTTGCGCAATGCCTGATCCTTGAGCAGTGTACGGAACGCATCGCTGTCACAGATCAGATCATTTTGCTCGTAATAATTATAATCGGTGCTGTCACACGCCGGAAATGCATCCTGCTTCCAGTCATGCCGTTCATCCATGATCTCATCCGTCACATTGAAATACTCATGTCCAGCAAATACACCGCGATCCGGCAAAGGATCGTCCCATGTGGCATCGACCTGATACCAGTTTCCATCCAGGCACACCTGATTCCATGCATGTAGCTCATTATCCGCCGTTCCGGTTACGATCTGGTTTTCGATTCCAACGCATGTCATAAGCAGTGCCATCGCCTCAGCATATCCATTGCACACAGCCTTGTTCTGCACCAGAGCACCATATGCCCGGTACGCATAATCCTTGGAAGATTCCACATACCCATACTGGCAATGCACCACAATATAATCATGAATGGCAAGTTCCTTTTCATAATCTGTCATATCCGGCTTGATGATCTGCTTCAACACATCTTCCACTTTATCATACAGCTTATAAGCAAGTGCATGCTCGGATGGAATCGCCGTGCCATTTACATATTTCTGCCATACATAATAATTGTCCGAGATCTCATACCGAAACTGAATCCGCATGCCATCCCTGCTTTTTTCTGTCACCATATACTGGTCGACCATGCCGTTCATGCTGCACAGATTCTCGTTGATATTCCCGATATCACTCTCCGAAATTCCGGATACATAGAAATTGCCTGTCGTCTTACCATCGTTGATCTGTTCAGTTACCAATTGTGTTAATTCTTCCATGCTGTATGCGGTCTCATCTGGATGCAGATAGGAACCGATGCGGAAGTTGAAAAAATAAAACACAAGAATCACAGCCACCACAAGCACTGGAAGGATAATATGCATTTTCCCTTTTTTCTGCTTCATTTAATGCTTACTCCTGTCTTTTTCTTCCTCATCTGACTCATCGTCTTCTCCATTTCCACCTTTGCCTACCATGATCAGAACGACCATCAATACGATGGAGACAATCAGGCAGATGGCTACCAGAAGTGGTTTGCCACTGTCGCCGGTTGCGATTATATTTGCAAGAATTGTGTTCATATTTATCTCCTTATCCCAGACAACTGCGAAACATTTATACTGCGAACATATATTTTATTCTCCCTGTTTCGCACTTGTCTTATATATGTCTATAATTATGTAAATCATTCTAATGTATATAATGATAAATCGCAACCTTTTTTCGCGTTTGTCTTGTCGGTTCTTGGGATTTGTTGTATATTATATTTCAAACATTAAATATCTGTAAATATTTACAATGTCTTTGGCATATGGCAAGGGATTCATTTGTGTAGTATATGATATGTTCGCATCTTAGAAGTAATTGGTGTTCTGTTCACATCAGCAATGCCTGAACACGATGTTCAGGCAAGCTGTCACTGAGCCACGGATGGCGAATTGACAGCGGTTGCGTCAATATGGAATCTCTGATATCAGAACACCTTATTACTTCTTAGGTGCGATACAAATCAATCCCTTGTTATATGCCTTAGCACAACGCAAATTATTTACAGAAGATAAAGTGAGGTAGATTATGGCACAGTTATGGGGCGGTCGTTTCACAAAGGAGACAGACCAGTTAGTATATAATTTTAATGCATCGATCAGTTTCGATCAGAAGTTCTACAAGCAGGACATCCACGGCAGCATCGCACATGTAACAATGCTTGCAGCAAGCGGTATCCTGACAGATGCAGAACGCGACCAGATTATCGATGGCTTAAACGGCATCCTTGCCGATGTAGAAAATGGAACTCTGGAGATTTCTTCGAAATATGAAGATATTCACAGCTTCGTCGAAGCGAACCTGATTGACCGGATTGGTGATGTCGGTAAGAAGCTTCACACCGGACGTTCAAGAAACGATCAGGTAGCTCTCGACATGCGTCTGTATGTACGCGATGAAATTCTCGAAGTTAAGAAGCTGCTCGTATCGCTGATGAAAGAGCTGCATATCCTGATGAAGGAAAATGTAGATACCTATATGCCGGGCTTTACACATCTGCAGAAAGCACAGCCTGTCACATTTGCACACCATGTCGGTGCATATATGGAGATGTTCAAACGTGATTACAGCCGTATGAACGATATCTATACACGTATGAACTATTGTCCGCTTGGTGCAGGTGCACTGGCCGGAACGACATATCCGCTGGATCGTAACCTGACTGCCAGTCTTCTGGATTTTGACGGTCCAACCTTAAACAGTATGGATTCGGTGTCAGACCGTGACTATGTGATTGAGATGCTTTCCGCATTCTCTACGATCATGATGCATCTGTCCCGTTTCTCTGAGGAGATCATCATCTGGAACTCCAACGAGTACCAGTTTGTAGAATTAGATGATGCATACAGCACCGGAAGTTCGATCATGCCGCAGAAGAAGAATCCGGATATCGCCGAGCTTGTCCGCGGTAAGACCGGGCGTGTATACGGCGCACTGATGTCCATCCTCACAACGATGAAGGGCATCCCACTTGCATATAATAAGGATATGCAGGAGGACAAGGAGCTTACCTTCGATGCAATCGACACGGTCAAAGGATGTATCGCTTTGTTCACAGGTATGATCTCTACAATGAAGTTAAACAAGCCTGTCATGGAGAAAAGTGCCATGAACGGATTTACAAATGCTACCGATGCGGCTGATTATCTGGTTAATCACGGTGTTCCGTTCCGTGATGCACATGGTATCGTTGGTCAGCTTGTACTCTACTGCATCGAGCATGATAAATCCCTGCTTGATATGTCCATCGGCGAGTATAAGGCAATCAGCCCGGTATTCGAGGACGACATCTACGATGCAATCAGCCTGAAGACTTGTGTCAGCAAGCGAAATACGATTGGCGCACCGGGCGAGGAAGCAATGAAGCAGGTGCTCGCCATCAATGAGGAATATCTGAAAAATTTATAATAATATAGTTATATTTTTTGAAGGGAGTTAACCTTATGAATAAGACAACAAAAGCGAAATACGACCTTGCAACGCGCATGTTGAAGGTGGATATTTCCATAGATGAAGTAGCTCTTATGTCCGGACTCACAATTGATGAGATTGAGAAGTTAAAGGCCGGCATTGAGCCGGAAGAGATCATTGATGAGGTAGCTTTCGCGGAGAAGGCTCTGAAGGGAAAAGACAAGTAACAGTCATCATAAAAAGAAAGCGATTCGATGAAAATCAAATCGCTTTCTTTTTATATGATACTTCTTATACTTGTTCGTACAGTCTCTGATAGATCTCTGCGGAATTAGACCAGCTGTAGTTCTGCTGCATCGCACATTCCTGCATACATTCCCAGGCATTCTTCTTGTCGAAGTATACCTGCTTTGAGTAGTTGATCGTATTCAGTAACTCATGTGCGTTATAGTTTGCGAATGAGAATCCGGTTCCGCTTCCCTCGAATTCATTGTATGGAATAACCGTATCCTTCAGTCCGCCCGTCTCTCTTACGATAGGCAGTGTACCATAACGAAGTGCCATCAGCTGTGTCAGTCCACATGGCTCGAAGCGGGATGGAACCAGCATTGCATCACACG
>OHXS01000131.1_pt1 | contig 21527 bp, 14 predicted proteins | sample 1580011 | NCBI WGS metagenome assembly OHXS01 (sample SAMEA3882534, study PRJEB24775) | human gut metagenome | biome: human-associated habitat; feature: intestine environment; material: feces | place: Netherlands | collected 2009/2010
GTTTGCAAAGGCAAATGCAGCATATGCTAATGGTGGGGCAAAGAGAGCAGTAGCTATGCTTAATTCAAATTTGGATTTGAATATTACGAAGTATGTTTGTGTTGACTGGAAGGCTCTCGTAGATGCTATAGATGATATCGGAGGTCTTGATCTTGAGATTACTAAGGCGGAGATGAAGGAAATCAATTATCTGATTCCTGAGGTTGATTATACTACAGGATATAATACTCCTTATCTTGAGGGGGATGGTATGCAGCATCTTGATGGAACTCAGGCTACATGCTATGCACGTATCAGAAGCACCTCTGGTGATGATTTCTTAAGGGCATCTCGTCAGAGAATTGTGCTTCAGGCTATGCTTGACAAGGCTAAGCAGTCAGATTTAGGCTCGCTCACAGAGATGTGTAAAGATATCATGAGTCAGATAAGTACAAACTTTACAGCTACCGAGATATTACAGTATGCTTCTTATGTTACAAAGTTTCAGATGAAGGAGACAACAGGCTTCCCATTTGAGCTGACTACAATGAATCTTTCATCTACTGGGGATACAGTTATTCCAATTGATTTAGCACAGAATGTTTCCAAACTTCATCAGTTTCTGTTTAATGAGACTGATTATCAGCCAACTGAGACAGTTCAAAGTGTCAGTGACAAGATTGCTAAAAAAACAGGTGTTACGTCAAAGACTTCTGCATTTGATCTCTCACAGTACAATGATACTGTTGGTTCTGATGGAACCGAAGGGGCAAAGAAAAAGAATAAGGATAAGCAGGATTCATTAAAGAACAGTCAGTCGGAGTCTGAAAATAATTCTGGAACGAAATCATCATCAGATGATTCAGATGAGTAATTACCTGATGGTATTTATTTAGCTGTTATAAGCAATAAGTTTTATAAAACAATATTTATATGAACAATATATCCGGGGCCAATCAATAGATTGGTCCCACATAATTTAATATGATTAATAATGTAATAACCTATAACTAATGAATAGTTAATGGAAAATCAATGATTAAATAACAACTAAATTACAAGAACAAGGGAGAATTTATGAAACCGGAAATCAAAGAAAAAATCACGGCAACAAACCAGAAATACTTAAAGATGATTCACAATAAGGAGCAGCAGAGAGGTACATTTTCACCGCTTGCTGCTATGGAGCTTTCAGAGATAGAGGCAAATAAGGACAAATACCTTGCAACAGGTTTTGATGCTGTCAAGAATGGCAAGGTTGGTGCAATTCTTCTTGCCGGTGGACAGGGTACACGTCTTGGCTTTGACAAGGCTAAGGGCATGTTCAATATCGGAAAGACAAAGGAACTCTACATCTTTGAGCAGCTTGTCGCAAACCTCATGAAGGTTACAAATCAGACCGGTACATGGGTGCCTCTGTATGTTATGACAAGCGAGATAAATGATAGCATGACAAGAGAGTTCTTTGAAGAGCACGACTATTTTGGATACAACAAGGACTATGTGAAGTTTTTCGTGCAGGAGATGGTTCCGGCAGTTGATTTTGATGGAAATCTGCTCATGAAATCTGAGGATTCACTTGCCATGTCACCAAACGGAAACGGTGGATGGTTCAAGTCACTCATCAATGCCGGTCTTGACAAGGATTTGAAGGACAAGGGTGTTGAGTGGCTCAATGTATTTGCTGTGGACAATGTGCTTCAGCAGATTGCAGATCCTGTATTTGTAGGTGCTACAATCGAGTCCGGCTGTGTCAGCGGTTCTAAGGTGGTCAGAAAGTGCGATCCATACGAGAGAGTCGGCGCTATGTGTCTTGAGAATGGCAAGCCTTCGATTGTTGAGTATTACGAGCTTACTCCTGAGATGGCAGAGGCAAAGAACGAGAATGGTTCATTGCAGTATGGCTTTGGTGTTATCTTAAACTATTTATTCCGCGTGGACAAGCTCATGGCTATCGCAGAGAAGAGCCTTCCACTTCATGTGGTAGAGAAGAAGGTGCCTTACATTGATGAGAATGGTACAGAGCATAAGCCTGAGACTCCGAATGCATACAAGTTCGAGACACTCATCCTCGATATGGTATACATGATGGACAATAGCCTGCCATTTGAGGTAGACAGAGAGAAGGAGTTTGCACCTGTAAAGAATGCGACAGGTACAGATTCGGTTGAAACAGCGAGAGCTCTTCTTGAGAAGAACGGAATTGAAATTTAATATATGATTTATGGTAACTGTTCATTAGCAGGGATGTATTGATATTCTGCAATTTCTATTTATCGCAGACTCATAGGTGCATCTGCCGATGAGCAGTTATTTTTATAATCGCATAGTGGCCTGCAATGGGGAACATAGACTATAAATAGTTAACTGATTTATGAAAAAATAAATAATCCCGTCACAAATTAAACACAGATTGACAGTATACTTCTAAATATAAACGAAAGGAGAAATTATTATGGATAACAATTATGGAAATATGAATGACACAAATAATACAAATAATACTAACAGTACAAATAACAATACAAACAATGTAAATTTCACAATGTCGGGTAATCCTTACAATCCGGATGAGTCACAGAAGGCTGCACAGACTAATAATACATCAGCTGAAAGCTATTCACAGAGCTACAATCCATATTCGCAGGCTTCTGCAGCAGGACAGCCAAATACAAACCAGTCATATGCAAATCAGTCATATGCAAACCAGCCTTATTCTAATCAGTCGTATAATTCAGGCACAAATAATAATGCATATGGCGACGCATCAGCCGGTTCGACAGACAACTCATATAGCCGGATGAATATGAATGGTCAGGCATACCAGCAGACTGCAAAGCCTAAGAAACAGAGAGCACCTAGAAAGCCTGGTGCATTTGGACCATTTGCAGCAAAGACAGTAGCGGCAGCTCTTATCTTCGGACTCGTCGGAGGCGGTGTTTTCACAGGAGTAAGCTATATTGGCACGAGAGCTATTTCAAATTCTTCTACTGCAAGTGCAAAGCTTACCACTACAACATCCGGTGGGACTAAGCAGACATCCTCAGGGAATGCAAAGGATCTGACAGATGTATCATCAGTTGTCGATGAGGTAATGCCTAGCATCGTTGCTATCACAAATACAGGAACAGTCACCTACAACAGCTTTTTCGGAAAGCAGTCACAGCAGTCTCAGAGCTGCGGCTCAGGTATCATTGTGAGTGAGGATGATGATTATCTCTACATTGCTACAAACAACCATGTTGTGGCAGATTCAGAGGAGCTCACAGTACAGTTTGATGATGATTCAGTGGTAAAGGCAGAAATCAGAGGAACAGATCCGGATGACGATCTAGCAGTTGTACGTGTAAAGAAAGCAGACCTTGGAAAAGATACTTACTCAAATATCAAGATTGCTACAATCGGAGATTCTGAAAGTGTAGCTGTTGGAAGTCCTGCAATTGCTATCGGTAATGCACTTGGATACGGACAGTCTGTCACAACAGGTATAGTAAGTGCGCTTAACAGAACCGTAACTACACAGGATTCACAGACAGGTGAGACTGTTACCAACAACAAGCTTATTCAGACGGATGCAGCCATAAACCCTGGAAACAGTGGTGGAGCACTCTTGAATGAAAATGGCGAGGTTATCGGTATAAACTCTGTAAAATATTCTTCAACTGAAGTTGAGGGTATCGGATATGCAATTCCTATGTCGGTTGCAAAGCCTATTATTGAGAGCCTTATCCAGGATGGAAAATATACTAATGAGAATCAGGCATACCTTGGTATCAAGGGTGGCGATGTTTCATCTGAGATGGTAGCCTATGGCTTCCCACAGGGTGTGTATGTTTCATCTGTTTCAGCTGGTTCAGGTGCCGCAAATGCCGGCTTACAGGAGGGAGATATCATCACTGCTGTTGACAGCACAAAGATTTCTTCTATGACAGAGCTGCAGTCAGCGTTAAAGAGCTACAAGGCCGGAGATAAGGTTACTCTTACTGTTGCCCGTCAGAGTGGCAGACAGTACGAAGAGAACAAGGTTGAAGTAACCTTAAGCTCTGCAAAGGATATTCAGCAGTAAATAATTCATTTATATTTATGAGTACAAAAACGCGCCAGTGTGGCGCGTTTTTTGTTATGAAAAATATAGTTAAGGGTTGATTTTTTAAATAAAAAGGTGTAGTATTATGAATGTTCATAAAAACATAAGGAGAGACGAACATGAACAAGCAGGAGAAAGATATACTGAACACGTTATATCATCAATCAGTTAACAATCAAAGAGAGATATCAGAGTTATCCGGTCATTCTCTGGGAGTTGTAAACAAATCAATAAAAGAATTGATGAATGAAGGTTATATAAATGAAAAATGTGCTGTTACACCTAAGGCTCTTAAAGAATTCAAAGAAAAAGCGCCAAAGAATGCAGTGATTCTTGCAGCAGGTTATGGCATGCGAATGGTGCCAATAAATACTGAGACTCCAAAGGGCCTTTTAGAGGTAAATGGGGAAGTTCTTATAGAGCGGACAATCAGACAGCTTCATGAAGTGGGAATCTATGAGATATATGTAGTAGTCGGCTTCATGAAGGAGAGATATGAGTATCTCATCGATGATTTTGGAGTGGAGCTCGTTGTCAATGAAGAGTATACGACTAAGAATAATCTATATTCAGTAAAGAAGGTTCTGAATCATTTATCAAATACATATATCATACCGTGTGATATATGGTGCGACAAGAATCCGTACCATCACCATGAATTATATTCCTGGTATATGGTCAGTGATTTGATTGATGATGACAGCACGGTGCGTGTTAACAGAAAAATGGAGTTGGTTACCATTCCGAAGGCTGCCGGCGGCAATGCTATGATAGGAATTAGCTATCTGCTTGACGATGATGCACAAATTGTCAAAGGCAGAATTGAAAAATTGTGTAGTAATTCGGCTAATGATGGTGCCTTCTGGGAGACTGCACTGTATGATAAGGACAGAATGTTTATTACCGCCAGGGTAGTACATTCGTGGGATGTGGTTGAAATTAACACATATGAGCAGCTCAGAGAGATGGACAGCGATTCAAATCATCTGAAAACTGATGCAATACAGGTTATCTGCGATGCCTTATCTGTATCAGCAGACGATATTGTAGATATTACGGTATTGAAAAAGGGCATGACAAACCGCTCGTTCCTGTTCTCATGTAAAGGGAAAAAATATATCATGAGAATTCCGGGAGAGGGAACGGATCAGCTGATAAACAGACGTAATGAAGCAATGGTTTATAATACTATTGATGGCAGACATATATGTGATGATATCGCTTATATAAATCCGGATAATGGATATAAAATCACTGCGTTTTTAGAAAATGCGAGAGTATGTGATCCGGAAAATAATGATGATGTTTGTAAATGCATGAAGCGTCTCAGAGAATTTCATGATATGAAGCTTAAAGTAAATCATGAATTTGATATATTCGGTCAGCTTGAGTTTTATGAGAGCCTGTGGGATGGTTCGCCTTCTGCATACAGACATTACAGGCAGACTAAGGAAAATGTCCTTTCACTCAGACCGTATATAGAAGCTCATGTAAATGAAAAGGTTCTTACGCATATTGATGCTGTTCCGGATAATTTCCTTTTTGTTAAGGATGAAAATGGAAATGAGGACATCAGACTTATTGACTGGGAATATGCAGGAATGCAGGATCCGCACGTAGATATAGCCATGTTCTGCATATATTCCATGTATGACAGGGAGCATGTGGATAAGTTAATTGATGCATATTTCACAGAAGGGTGTTCAGCAGAAATCCGAATAAAGATTTATTGTTATATTGCAGTATGCGGACTTTTATGGAGTAACTGGTGTGAGTATAAGAGAAATCTGGGTGTTGATTTTGGTGAATATTCACTCAGACAGTACAGATATGCAAAGGATTATTACAAAGTAGTACAGGATGAAATGCAGAAATTGGAGGATAATTAAAAATGCATGAAGTAAAACGCGCGATTATCATGGCAGCAGGACTTGGTAATCGTATGAGACCGGTAACGCTTACTACTCCGAAGCCATTGGTAAGGGTGAATGGAAAGCGTATGATAGATACAGTTATTGAAGGCTTACACGGTAATGGAATCACGGAGATTTATATTGTTGCCGGATATTTAAAGGAACAGTTTTATGAATTAGAGAATGAATATCCGGGAGTTACTATAATTGAAAATCCTTATTATGAAAGCTGTAATAATATTTCATCACTATATGTTGCAAGAGATCATATTGAGGATGCAATTATTCTTGATGGCGACCAGATTATATATAATCCTGAAATTCTATCAAAAGAATTCGAACGCTCGGGTTATAACAGTGTATGGACTGATGATGAAACAGATGAGTGGCTTCAGACAGTAGAAGATGGAATTGTAACATCCTGCAGCAGGAGTGGCGGAAGTCATGGATGGCAGCTTTATAGCATCTCCAGATGGACTGCGGCAGATGGGCGCAAACTGAAAAAACATCTTGAAATGGAATTTGAGAACAAAAAAAATACTCAGATATACTGGGATGACGTTGCAATGTTCTGCTATCCGGATGAATATCAGCTTGGCATATATGAGATGCAAAAAGGCGATATTATTGAGATTGATAATTTGCAGGAGCTTGCTGAGATAGATAGCAGCTATAAGAAATATATGGAGGATTAGTATTATGAAAGAGAAAAAAATTGATTGGATTATTACACTTGTGCCATTAGCAATAATTGTGGCATTGTGTATTCTATTTTTTGCATTACCTGAGCAGTCAAATGCCATACTCAGTCAGGTAAGATTTTTCTTTGGAGATACGTTTGGCATTTATTACCTGATTATAGGTTTAGGAATATTTTTGATATCTATATTTATAGCTGGTTCGAAGTATGGAGATATTGTTCTTGGAGAGCCGGATGAAAAACCAAAGTACTCATTCTTTTCATGGGGATGTATGATGTTCACATGTGGTCTGGCAGCAGATATTTTATTCTACTCATTTTCTGAGTGGATTATGTATGCAACAAATCCACACATTAAGGAGCTTGGAAGTATACAGGAATGGGCCGGTGTATTTCCTCTGTTTCACTGGAGCTTTATTCCGTGGGCATTTTATCTTGTTTTAGCAGTTGCATTTGGTTTTATGCTTCATGTAAGGAAAAGAAACCGTCAGAAATATTCGGAAGCATGCAGACCTGTTCTTGGAAAACACACAGATGGTTTTGCAGGACGTATTATAGACCTGTTAGCTGTATTTGCACTTTTAGCAGGAACAGCAACCACATTTAGTGTTGCAACACCTCTTATGGCAACAATTATTGGAGATGTGTTCCATATATCGCTTAGCAGAACAGCAATCAATATCATTATCCTTATAATTACATGTATAGTTTATACATATTCATTATTACATGGATTTAAGGGAATAAGCATTTTGGCAAAAGTCTGTATCTATTTCTTCTTTGGACTGCTTGCTATTGTACTGCTGTTTGGCGGTGAAACAAGATATATTCTTGAGACCGGATTGTCATCTCTTGGCACTATGGTGCAGAATTTTATAGGATTATCTACGTATACCGATCCATTACGTAAAACCAACTTCCCACAGGACTGGACTATATATTACTGGGCTTACTGGATGGTATGGTGTGTAGCAGCTCCTTTCTTTATTGGAAATATATCAAGAGGCAGAACTATCAGACAGACAATTCTTGGAGGATATGGATTTGGTGTTGGCTCTACGCTCATCAGCTTTATCATCTTAGGTAACTATTCAATGGGAAAACAGATGTCAGGAGCAGCAGATTTTATTGCGCAGTACAACAAGAGTGGCGATTTATATGAGTTGATAGTTACTATTCTTAAGACATTGCCATGTGCACCTTTGATAATGATAATAGTTTTAGTGACAATGATTGCTTTTTATGCTACATCATTTGATTCTATTGCTTTAACTGTATCATGTTACAGCTATAGGAAATTAGGTGAGGATGAGCAGCCGCACAAACTCATTCAGCTGATGTGGTGCATACTGCTTATACTTTTACCAATTGCTCTGTTATTTGCTGAGAGCTCTATGAGTAACTTGCAGTCTGTAAGTATAGTTGCTGCATTTCCGATAGGCATAGTTATTGTTTTGATAACAATCAGCTTTATGAAGGATGCGAAGAAATATATGGGTGAATTAAAGAATAAACAGAAATAAAATAGTTCAATATATGTGTAAGAATGCTTCGCTACATGGTAGTAGGAGCATTCTTTTTTCGCTTACGTCCCTTACACTGTGGCGGAAATGTTGTTCAAATCAGTTCAAAGTACTAGACAAATTCCCTAAAATATTAGATAATGTATATAAATAATTTTACTTTTGCACCGCATAGGAATTCTTCAAAATTGATGGTTTATATGTAGATTTATCATAGTATACACATCGGTTTATGATTATGAGATATAATACACATTGAGCGGATGCAGCATAGGAGGTCGGCATGAAGAAGAAAAAAATAGTTATTGCACTCGGACATGATGCTCTTGGAACAACTCTTCCGGAGCAGCACGAGGCTACAAAGCATACAGCAAAGGCAGTTGCAGATTTTATTAGAGACGATTATGAGGTTGTTATCACACACAGCAACGGACCGCAGGTGGGCATGATTCACACCGCTATGTCTGAGTTTTGCAGGATTTATCCTGAGTATACAGCTACACCTACAGCAGTCTGCTCTGCAATGAGCCAGGGCTATATAGGATATGATTTACAGAATGCTATCCGTACAGAGCTTCTTGGCAGAGGAATTTACAAGACCGTTTCAACAATACTTACACAGGTGGTTGTTGACCCATATGATGAGGCTTTTTATCATCCGACAAAGATCATTGGCCGTGTTATGACAGAGGCTGAGGCTGAGGAAGAGGAGAAGAAGGGCAACCATGTGACACAGGTTGAGGGAGGCTACAGAAGAGTTGTGGCAGCTCCAAAGCCTGTTGATATAGTGGAAAAGGATGCTATTAAGGCTCTTGTTGATGCGGATCAGGTTGTTATCGCATGTGGTGGCGGCGGAATCCCTGTTTTAGCACAGGACAATAAGCTTCAGGGCGCAAGCGCTGTTATCGAGAAGGATCTTGCAGCCGGAAAGCTTGCAGATACTCTTGATGCTGACAGACTTGTTATACTTACAAGCGTTGACAAGGTCTGCCTGAACTATGGCAAGGAGGATGAGAAGCCGCTTGATACCATGACTGTCGATGAGGCAAAGAAGTACCTTGCAGCAGGCGAGTTTGATGAGGGTACCATGGCTCCAAAGATTGAGGCGGCTATCGACTTTATCGGTGACTCTGCCATCCGTTCAGTGCTTATCACAAAGCTCAACAAAGAGGGCAAGACAGTTTCAGGTGGTATGGGCACTTTAATTACAAAGTAGAGCTTAATTGTTATAATTCACATATATCCCACACGTCTATATGTATTTTGCAGAGCAGATGTGTGGGTAGTTTTATAAAAACATCGTGCGGTTTTGCGAATGTGCGTGGGGTGGTTCTGAAGAGTTGAAAACAAGGTAACTATTCAGAACCCCTGAGAACAAGAAAAGTAAGATAGAAGGTAACACAAAATGAGTGAGAAAAGGCTTCAAAAGAGAGATGAAATCTCAGACGAGTACAAATGGAAGCTTGAGGATATGTATGAGACAGATGAGCTGTGGGAGGCTGAGTGTGAAAAAGCGTCACAGCTTGCAGAAAAGCTCTCGGGCTTTAAGGGACATCTGGCCGACAGTGCAGCAACGCTGCTTGATTTTTTTAAGAAGCAGGATGAGCTGTCTTATTATTTGGAGCGTATAGTGGTCTATGCGAATGAGCGCTCGCATCAGGATACTGCTGTGTCGAAATATCAGGCATATGTGTCAAAGGCTGAGACGCTGACTGTTCAGGCATCAGGTGCGCTGGCATTTGCGAGTCCGGAGATTTTGCAGATAGATGATAAAAGGCTTGAGAGCTTTTACAGTGAGAGCAATGAGCTTGTGCACTATAAGCGTGCGATTGATGAGATAATGCGTCAGAAAGCGCATACTTTATCGGCTGCAGAGGAGAATATCCTGGCGCAGTGCGGTGAGATGGCTGCAGCACCGGAGAATATATTCAGCATGTTCAACAACGCGGATATCAAATTCCCGTATATCACTGATGTTGAGGGAAATAAAATCCGTATCACGCACGGCAATTTCATAGATTTTTTAAGCAGCAAGGACAGAAGCCTGCGCAAGCAGGTGTTCCGCGGAGTGTATGATTCGTACAAGAAGTGGAGCAATACTGTTTCCATGATGTACATCAGCAAGCTGAAAAATGACACTTTTTATGCAAGGGTAAGAAAATATGACAGCGCAAGGGCCATGTATTTATCCGATGGCGATATTCCTGAGAGCGTATATGACAATCTGATTGAGACGGTTCATGCACATCTGCCGGCTCTGCACAGGTACATGGCGCTTAGGAAGAAGCTTTTAGGTGTGGAGCATCTGCATATGTATGATTTGTTTGCACCGATTGTGGACAATGTACAGACCACCTACACCTATGATGAGGCGAAAAAGCTTGTGGCAAAGGCGCTTGAGCCTATGGGCGATGAGTATGTCAGCACACTTAAGGCTGGCATGGAGAGTGGCTGGATAGATGTATATGAGAATGAGAACAAGAGAAGCGGTGCGTATTCATGGGGCGCTTACGGTACTCATCCGTATGTGCTTTTGAACTATGCCGACAATCTGGACAGTGTGTTTACGCTGGCTCATGAGATGGGACATGCGATGCATACATACTATTCAAATGAGCATCAGAGCATCACATACGCAGGATACCTGATTTTCGTGGCAGAGGTTGCATCCACCTGCAATGAGTCGCTTCTCATGCACTATATGCTTGAGCATTGTGAGGATGAGAATGAGAGAAAATATCTCATGACACATTTTCTGGACGGCTTCAGGACGACACTTTTCAGGCAGGCGCAGTTTGCAGAGTTTGAGCATATAGCTCACCGGAAAATGCAAAAGGGCGAGCCGGTTACCAAGGATGTGCTAAATGAGCTATGGCATGAGCTGAATGTGCAGTACTACGGACCGGATATGCGCGTGGATGATGAGATATCATATGAGTGGATGCGCATACCGCATTTTTACACACCGTACTATGTATATCAGTACTCGACAGGCTATTCGGCAGCAGTTGCTTTTTCAAAAAAGATACTTGAGGAGGGAAAGCCTGCTGTGGATAAGTATATAGGAAATTTCCTGTGCGGTGGATGCTCGAAGAATCCAATCGAGCTGCTAAAGAGTGCCGGTGTCGATATGAGTACACCAAAGCCTGTGGATGACGCACTCAATGTATTTGAGGATTATCTGAAGCAGTTTGAGACAGCAACTAAGTAAGGAGAAACATTTTTATGGAAAGAATTAAAAGCTTTACAATTAATCATAATATTCTTAAACCTGGATTTTATATTTCAAGAAAAGACGGAGAAATCGTTACATACGACCTTCGCACAAGAAAACCTAATGCAGGCGATTATATGTCCAATTCAGCTATGCACTCAGTGGAGCATATGTTTGCAACATGTGTGAGAAACTCTGAGATTGCAGATGATGTGGTATATTTTGGACCGATGGGCTGTCAGACAGGCTTCTACCTCGTAGTGAGGGATGTCGAGCCGGGGAAGGTTTTTGAAATCACCAAAGAGGTCTTAAAGCAGATACTAGAGTATGATGGACCGGTGTTTGGTGCATCAGCCATAGAGTGCGGACATTACGAGAATCTGTCACTTGACGAGGCAAAGAAGGAGTGCCGTGCATATCTAAAGGTGCTTGAGAGCCAGACAAATATGGAGTTTACTTATCCACAGTAAACGAGGACTAAAAATATAATAGCAAGATAGCAGGAATGGAGAAATAAAATGACAATAGGTGTAATTGGTGCAATGCAGATGGAGGTCGATGACTTAAAGGCTCAGATGACAGACACACAGACAGAGGTTTACAGCGGTGTGGAGTTTGTTGAGGGTAAAATCGGTGATCAGTATGTTGTTGCGGCAAAATGCGGAATAGGAAAGGTATTTGCGGCAATATGTGCAGAGGCCATGATTTTGAAATATGATGTAGATATGATTGTCAATATCGGAGTGGCTGGTACTTTGACAAAGGACTTAAATGTGCTTGATGTGGCAGTAGCCACAAATGTGCTGCAGCACGATATGGATACATCGCCAATCGGAGACCCGAAGGGACTTCTTTCAGGCATCAATATGATTCTGCTTCCGGCTGATACAAAAATGGTGGAGCTCATGTGCTCATGCTTAGCTGACAGGAATATCCACTACAAAAAGGGCAATATCGCAACAGGAGATCAGTTTATTGCCACAAAGGAGCAGAAGGATTATATTTCGAATACCTTTGATGCAATCGCAGCAGAGATGGAGGGAGGCAGCATCGGTCATGTGTGCTATGTGAACAATGTGCCATTTGCCATTCTTCGCTCAATATCAGACGGCGACGGCGGCGAGACAGACTACCAGACCTTTGCGGAGAAGGCTGCGCATCAGTCGATTGAGGTAGTGCTTGAGTTTATCGGAAGGGCAATAGAGTTATTTCATTATTCATAATTTGTGATAATAAAGAATAGTATATAGCATGAGTGAATACAGAGCATACATGCAAAATACAAAACTACATAATGGGACAAAACGAAAGAAACGCCGACACAGATTCCTTTTTGGAGTGCTGCTGTCGGCGCTTCTTATTACAGGCGCTTTATATGGCAGAGAGTATGACATATCACAGCTGAAAAATATAGAGGTGATGGAGACACTTAGCAGTGCTGTGAGTCAGTTCGGGGACAGAAAGCTGCCTGTATATTCGGTTCAGACAACAGAAAAAAAGATAGCCCTTTCATTTGACTGTGCCTGGGGAGCAGAGGATTTTGACAGTATGATGGAGACACTTGACAAGCACAACGTAAAGGCTACATTTTTTATGACAGGAGGTTTTGTGAGTGATAACCCTGAATGTGTAAAGACGCTGGTTGAAAAAGGGCATGAGCCCGGAAATCACAGTGAGCACCACTATGATATGGCAACAATCACTGCAGGCGAGATGAAGACAGAGATAATGGATGTGCACAAAAAGGTCAAGGAGCTGACCGGAAAGGATATGAAGGTGTTCAGACCGCCATACGGCTCGTACAACAATGAACTGATTGACACAGTTTATGGCTGTGACTATTATCCAATCCAGTGGGATGTGGATTCACTCGACTGGAAAAACTATGGTGTGCAAAACATTATAGATACAGTGTGCAATCACAAAAGCCTGGATTGTGGCTCGATAATACTCTGCCATCTTGGCGCCAAATACACCTCGCAGGCACTCGATGAGATGCTCACGAAGCTGCAGGACATGGGCTATGAGATAGTTCCGGTATCAAAGCTGATCATGACAGAAGGCTATCATATGGATGCAAACGGTATGCAGATCAAGGACTGAGCAATTTCATAAATCAATATTTTAGTCAATATTTAGTCAATAATTTAGCCCTTTACGATATTGTTATTTACAGACAAGTGTGTTAAACTAAAACTATATTTTAAAGAAGCTGTGAGACAGCTATGGGGGTAAATTATATGACAGATACAGGTTTTTTAGTAGCATTCTTTATAGTTATTTTTTTAGTTATCATCTTTGCGCTTGTCGCTGTAATCGGAGCCGTTACAAGTGCTGTTGCAGGTATCAATGATGATGAGGATGAGACAGAGGAAGAGGGCATCTGAAGCTAAAATCAATAAAAGATATTAAAAGATATTTAAAGACATCGAATTATATTGATCGTATAATTGGGTGTCTTTTTATTGCCAAAATCTCTTAAAAAAGTATAAACCAATTGAGTTGTAATCCGCCACATTGTATAATAAAAATATAACAGCGAATTAAATTTATTGTGAAAATCGCAGTAATCATTGTCTATTAAACTAATGCAGGACATTATCAAGAAAAGAAAAAGGAGGGGTTAGATGATATCCAGATATAGTGTAAAAAAGCCTTTTACTGTACTTGTAGGAGTATTGCTGGTAATAGTACTTGGTGTTGTATCGCTTGGCAGGATGACGACAGATCTGCTGCCGGATATGAGCTTTCAGTATGCACTTATCGTGACAACAGATATGGGAGCAAGTCCACAGGAGGTGGAGAGCGATGTCACCGCGCCGCTTGAAGCAGCTATGGCAACTACGTCAAATATCAAAAACGTAAGCTCAATGTCATATAACAGCTATTCGCTGGTGACATGCGAGTATGAGCAGAATGCCAACATGGATTCTGTAGTGATAGAGATGCAGCAGAAAATAGATCAGGTCAAGGCTGGCTGGAAGGATGGAGTGGGTACTCCGACCATTATGAAGATAAATCCGGACATGCTTCCAATCATGATGACTGCTGTGGATATGGATGGGAAAAGCAAGTCGGAAATCACAGACTTTGTGGAAAACACACTTAAGCCTGCAATTGAGAGTACAGAGGGAGTCGCATCAGTGACTGCGACAGGTGAGCTCACCGAGCAGATACAGGTCACGATGAATCAGGCCAAGATAGATGCGCTCAATGAGAAAATAAATAATGCCGTTTCAAAGAAATTTGACGATGCAAAAAGTCAGATGGATGATGCAAGCGCAAAGATAGAGAGCGGACAAAACGCGATCACATCTGCATCGGATCAGATGAGCGCGGGAGTGGATACGCTAAAGGAGCAAAAGGCAAAGCTTGCAGAGCAGAAGACTCAGCTAGAGAGTACTCTTGCAAGCTTAAATGAGCAGAAAAGCCAGCTTGAAACAATTCAGTCAGCTCTTTCAGACTTCATGAATAGTGATACATATACAAAGACAATTCCGTCACTCAAAGAGGGCGCAAATGCACCGGGTGAAGCGGGCACAGCACTTAAAGCACAGCTTGAGCAGGTTGATAAGCAGATTGCAACACAGTTTTCAGGTCTCTCGGCGCTTGGAATCACCGTAAACACAGCAGATGATCTGCCTGCGGCAGCGTCAGCGATAGCACAGACTCTCATTCAGGTGAATACAGGTATAGAGCAGTGCCAAAGCGGGCTTGACCAGATAGCACAAGGAGAGACAGCACTTTTAGATGCCTATGATAATCTAAACAGTCAGGCAGCTATAAGCTCGATAAGCATAGGACAGCAGTCAGCACAGCTTGCAACAGCAGCGGCATCTCTTGACAGTTCAAAGAAGGAGCTTGAAAAGAGTAAGGATGATGCACTTGACAAGTCAAACTTAAATGCAGTTTTAACAATTGACTCGCTCTCTCAGCTGCTCGTCGCTCAGAATTTTGATATGCCTGCAGGCTATGTAAATGATTCAAATGGTACGCAGTACATAGTACAGGTGGGAGATGAGATAAAATCAATTGATGATTTAACAAATCTAGTGCTTATGGATATGAAGCTTGATGGAATAGCTCCTATTCATGTCGGTGATGTGGCAGATGTTGAGATGACTGACAACTCGGATGAGACATATGCGATAGTCAACGGTAATCCCGGAATAATGCTCTCCATGGAGAAGCAGACCGGCTACTCTACAGGAGACGTCACAGACCGTCTTTTGGACAAGCTTGATTCGCTGGAAAAGGAAAATGACGGATTACACGCCACAGTGCTTATGAACCAGGGCGTATACATTGACATGGTAGTAAAGAGTGTTATGGAAAATATGATAGTGGGAGCAATACTTGCTATTTTCGTATTGCTCTTGTTCTTAAAGGATATAAAGCCAACGCTTGTTATCGCAGCATCTATACCGCTATCGGTTATTGTGGCTGTGGTGCTTATGTATTTTACGGATATCACCTTAAATATCATTTCAATGTCGGGACTTGTGCTTGGAATAGGAATGCTGGTGGATAATTCAATTGTAGTAATCGAGAATATCTACAGATTAAGGGGAGAAGGATATTCGGTAAAGAAGGCGGCTGTTGAGGGTGCAAATCAGGTGGCAGGAGCCATTTTTGCCTCTACACTTACCACGGTAAGTGTGTACGCGCCAATCATTTTTACTGATGGAATCACGAGACAGCTCTTTGTAGACCTGGCACTTACGGTAGCGTTTACTCTTATGGCATCTCTTGTTGTGGCACTCACATTTGTACCGGCAATTGCTTCAGGCATGCTCAAAAAGACGAAGGATATAAAGCATCCATGGTTTGACCGTTTTAAGGATTGGTATGCAAATGTGCTCGGCATATGTCTTAGATTTAAGCCGGTGGTATTTATTGCGGCAGTAGTGCTTTTAGTCGGCAGTGGCGCACTTTGCATGTCAAGGGGAATGACATTTATGGATATGGACATGGAGTCAAATCAGATTTCACTTACCATAGAGGCAAAGGATGACGAAAAGCTCGACTTCAAGCAGCTTACAGAGCTGTCTGATAAGGTCATGGACAAAATATCTGATATAAAGGGCATAGACACAATAGGAGCTACAGCAGGCGGCAGCTCGACCATGAACCTGATGAGCTCAGGAAGCGACAGCGTGAGCATGTATATATTGCTTGATGAGAAGTCGGATGTTTCATCGGATAAGGTAATAGATGAAATTGAAAAACGCACAAAGAATCTGGACTGCAAGGTAACAGCATCTTCACAGGCTATGGACTCATCAGAGTTTTTCGGAAGTGGTCTCTCTGTCAGGATTAAGGGTAATGATATAGACAAGCTGCAGAAGCTTGCAGGTGATGTGGCAGATATCCTTAAGGACACAAAGGGCGTGACAGATATAGATGACGGTCTTGGAGATACAATCAATGAGCTTAAGATAACTGTGGATAAGGAAAAAGCAGCAAAGTATGGCTATACGGTGGCTCAGGTATACCAGCTCGTATCCGGTGAGATATCATCTCAAAAGAGTGCAACAACCATTACGACCGACATAAAGGACTATGAGGTATACTTACAATCTGCAGAGCAGTCTGATGTGACTGTGGACGACATCAAAAACCTTACATTTACCTATAAGGATAATGATGGCAGTGAAAAGGAGATTCCGCTCAGTGATATCTGCACTATTTCGCAGGAACAGACACTGAGTACCATTCATCGAGATGCTCAGACAAGATATATTACAGTATCAGGTGCGGTTGATGAAAACCATAATGTAACATTACTAAGCGATAAAATTAAATCAAAAATTAATAAACTTAGTATTCCTGATGGCTATTCAATAGATATGGAGGGCGAGGATGAGACAATAAATGAGTCAATGAGTCAGCTTGGACTTATGCTTGTGCTTGCAGTGATATTTATCTATCTTATCATGGTGGCGCAGTTCCAGTCATTGCTTTCACCGTTTATTATCATGTTCTGTATACCTCTTGCGTTTACAGGAGGCTTTATAGCTCTTTTCATCACGGGAAATGAGCTCGGAATCATATCAATGCTTGGCTTTATCATGCTGGCAGGTCTAATTGTAAATAATGGAATCGTGCTCATTGATTACATCAATCAGGCCAGGAGAGAGGGCATGAGCAAGCATGAGGCAATCATAGACGCAGGCCGTACAAGGCTTCGTCCAATACTGATGACAGCGATGACCACCATACTTGCCATGTTTACATCGGCAATAGGTATCGGTGATGGCTCAGATATGATAAAGCCGATGGCAATCGCAATAATAGGAGGTCTCGTATACGGAACCATCCTTACGCTTATCGTAATTCCATGTATCTATGATGCGTTCAACAGAGAGAAGAGCATGGTAGAGGAAGAGCTGTAGCAGGATAGAAGGAAAAAAGCTGGAAATATAGAGAGTTGGAGGATTTTTACATGGCAAAGTATATTATGGCATTAGATGCGGGCACGACCAGCAACAGATGTATACTTTTCAATGAGAAGGGCGAGATGTGCAGTGTGGCACAGAAGGAATTTACGCAGTTTTTTCCAAAGCCGGGCTGGGTGGAGCATGATGCAGAGGAAATCTGGGCCACACAGCTTGAGGTGGCAAAGGAGGCAATGGCCAATATCCAGGCTACGGCAGCCGACATATGTGCGATAGGCATTACTAACCAGAGAGAGACCACAATTGTATGGGACAAAAATACAGGTGAGCCGGTTTATCACGCAATAGTATGGCAGTGCAGGCGCACGGCAGAGTATGCGGATTCACTGAAGGAAAAGGGGCTTACCGAGACCTTCAGAAAAAAGACAGGGCTTGTGATAGATGCTTATTTTTCGGCAACTAAGCTCAAGTGGCTCCTTGACAATGTGCCGGGAGCGAGGGAGAGAGCCGAAAGAGGCGAGCTTTTGTTTGGAACAGTCGAGACATGGCTTATATGGAAGCTCACTCAGGGACAGGTGCATGTCACGGATTATTCCAATGCTTCAAGAACCATGATGTTTAATATCAATACCTTAAAGTGGGATGATGAGATACTTAAGGAGCTTGATATACCAAAGAGCATGCTTCCAAAGCCAATGCCGTCAAGCTGTGTATATGGTGAGGTGAATCCTGTGTTTTTCGGGGGTCCGATTCCAATCGCAGGAGCGGCAGGAGACCAGCAGGCTGCGCTTTTTGGCCAGACTTGCTTTAGGGCAGGAGAAGCCAAAAATACATACGGTACAGGCTGTTTTCTGCTGATGAACACAGGTGAGATGCCGGTATCCTCAAAGAACGGACTTGTTACCACTATAGCCTGGGGCATAGACGGCAAGGTGGTATATGCGCTGGAGGGCTCAATATTTGTAGCGGGAGCTTCTATCCAGTGGCTGCGCGATGAGATGAAATTTATTGATTCCTCAACAGATTCAGAATACATGGCGAGAAAGGTAAAAGACACAAACGGCTGCTACGTGGTGCCGGCATTTACAGGGCTTGGAGCACCGTACTGGGACCAGTATGCCAGAGGAACAATTGTGGGGCTTACGAGAGGTGTAAACAAGTATCATGTCATAAGGGCAACTCTGGAATCAATGGCATTTCAGGTAAATGATGTGCTTGAGGCAATGAAGGCTGATTCGGGCATCAATCTCACATCACTTAAGGTGGACGGCGGCGCCAGTGCCAATAATCTGCTCATGCAGATGCAGGCTGATATCAGCAATGCACCGGTCAACAGGCCTGTGTGCGTGGAGACAACAGCCATGGGCGCAGCGTACCTCGCAGGGCTTGCGGTGGGCTACTGGGAAAGCATGGATGATATAAAGAGAAACTGGTCTATTGACCGTGTGTTTGAGCCGGAGATAGCGGCTGATTTGAGAGAAAAGAAGCTTAAAATGTGGAAAAAGGCTGTCGCCTACGCATTTAACTGGGCGAAGGATGAATAATAGCTTATGCTTGCATTGTTTTAAATGAGCTTAGTGATACGGCAATTAAACAATGTATGGAAATTGGTAGGAGAAAATAACATGTATGATGTAGTAATTATAGGAGCGGGAGTATCGGGAAGCGCCTGTGCCAGAGAGCTTTCGAAATATAACCTGTCCATCTGTGTGGTGGAAAAGGAGGAGGACGTGTGCTGTGGCACCTCAAAAGCAAACAGTGCTATTGTCCATTCCGGAATTGATTGTAAGACAGGTACACTTATGGCACAGATGAATCTCCGTGGAAATGAGATGATGGATGAGCTTTCGAAGAAGCTTGATTTTGAGTTTCGAAGAAACGGTTCACTGATAGTGTGCTTTAGCGATGACGATATGCCAAGGCTTAAGGAGCTTTATGATCAGGGGATTGCAAACGGGGTGCCGGGACTTGAAATTTTTGATGCAGGCGAAGCGCATGAGATGGAGCCGAATCTGTCTGATGAAGTTGTGGCAGCTATTTACTGCCCGACAGGAGGCATTGTATGTCCGTTTGGCATGAATATCGCATTTGCTGAGAATGCGGCAGCAAACGGTGTGGAGTTTTTATTTAACACCGAGGTGAAGGCGATACAAAAGGAGCAGACAGGCTATATTCTCATTACTCAAAATGGAGAAATTCATGCACGCTGCGTTGTAAATGCAGCCGGTGTATATGCTGATGTGTTCCACAACATGGTAAGTGAAAACAAAATACATATCACACCAAGGCGCGGAGAGTACGAGCTTTTAGACAGGGCTGCGGGAGGTATCATTGACAAGACTATTTTCCAGCTCCCAGGCAAATACGGCAAAGGTGTGCTTGTAACTCCGACAGTACACGGAAATATCCTAATCGGACCTACAGCAGATGACCATGAGGACAAGGATGGTACAAATACAACAAGAGCAGGCTTAGAGCATGTTGTGACATCCGGCACACGTTCGGTGCCGTCACTTCCTATGCGTCAGGTCATAACATCGTTTGCAGGAAACCGTGCACATGAGGACGGACATGAGTTTATCATCGAGGAGCTTTCTGACGCACCGTATTTTATTGACTGCGCAGGTATAGAGTCACCGGGCTTATCAAGTGCGCCGGCTATCGGTGAGAGAGTGGCAGCAATAGTAGAGGGGCTTTTTAAGCCTTCTAAAAATGTGGACTTCATTGAGACAAGAAAAGGTATCTTAAATCCAAAGAAGCTTTCAGAGGATGAGTATAAAAAGCTGATAAAAGAAAAGCCTGAGTATGGCAATATAATCTGCCGCTGTGAGATGATTACGGAGGGCGAGATAATGGATGCGGTAAACAGACCATTGGGCGCAAAGTCACTTGATGGCGTGAAGAGACGCACCAGAGCCGGAATGGGTAGATGTCAGGCAGGCTTCTGTTCTCCGAGAACTATGGAGATTATCGCCAGAGAGAGAGGCATTTCACAGCTTGACATCACTAAAAGCGGTGGAAAGTCAAAGATAGTTGTTGGAATGAGCAGGAATCGTGGATAGTCTGTCTTATTTCCAAGAGACAGGTGACGATAGCTTGATATTGGATTAATATCAGCTTAACATAGGGGGACAATATGGAATTTTACGATATTGTGATAGTAGGAGGAGGCCCGGCAGGTCTTGCGGCAGCAGCTTCCGCTAAGAAAAATAAAATAGATAAAATACTTATACTGGAAAGAGACTGTGAGCTTGGTGGTATCTTAAATCAGTGTATACACAACGGCTTTGGCCTGCACACCTTTAAGGAGGAACTCACAGGCCCTGAATATGCCGGCAGATTTATCAAAGAGGTCAAAGAGCTTGGCATAGAGTACAGGCTGAATACGATGGTCATGGACATCTCGACAGGTGACGAGTTCGAAAATGGGGCAGATGACAGGCATGATGTAAAGATAAAAGATGAGGCAAACGATAAAATAGTTACAGCTATGAACCGCACAGACGGACTTTTCCATATCGCTGCAAAGACCGTAATACTTGCGATGGGCTGCAGGGAGAGAGCAAGAGGTGCTCTTAACATACCCGGCTACAGACCGGCAGGAATTTTCTCGGCGGGCACAGCTCAGAGACTGGTGAATATAGAGGGATACATGCCGGGACGAAAGGTAGTAATACTTGGCTCAGGAGATATCGGTCTTATCATGGCAAGAA
>OHXS01000144.1_pt1 | contig 20467 bp, 16 predicted proteins | sample 1580011 | NCBI WGS metagenome assembly OHXS01 (sample SAMEA3882534, study PRJEB24775) | human gut metagenome | biome: human-associated habitat; feature: intestine environment; material: feces | place: Netherlands | collected 2009/2010
GCATCGTCCTCTGTCAAATCCACTGGTCTCACTGTTGTTCTGTCTCGTGATATTTCTGACTCCGTCAGGTCCTGTGAGAGCAGGAAGCATGACGTAATCTGTGTTATTGTCAATGTTTGCAATGTCCCATGTAAAGCAGAGCCCGTATCTGTGGTTTTTACCCTTTGCTACGTAGGTTGACCACTCCTGTGTAAATGCCTCAGGGTCAATCAAATCCTCTGTGACAAGCTTGTGAAGCCACTCGATACCCTCCTTGTAGCCCTCCTGTGTCGGAGCATAGATGACTTTTCCCTCATCTGTTACTGCAAAGTGGTCACCTGTATCACCATAACCCTCACCAAAGCCGTTCATGAGGATGGCTGGATCCTGGTCACCGTTGTTTATAATAAATGACATAGGAATAACCCCGCCCTCGATATCAAACTCTTTCTCAAGCTCGTCTGCATGATCTCTGAATGCAATAAGCACCTGCTCGAGCTCATCTGTAGTGGTCGGCACCTCAAGTCCCAGATAATCAAGCCATTTCTTGTTGATATAAGGTATATCTCCGATTGCCTGAATTGCCTCTTTTCCTGCACCAAGCTGCTCTATCCATGGAAATGAATAGATATGTCCGTCAGGTGCGGTACACATTGTCCTATATTCAGGATATTTCTCAAAAACTGCCTGAAGATTAGGCATATATTTGTCAATCAGATTCTCAACCGGAATGATAATACCCTGCTTTGCATATCTGAGCAGGTCGTAATCACTCATACCTGCATTAAACAGTCCATCCGGCAGATTACCAAACTGCGCCAATGCCAGATTCTTCTTGTCAGAGAACTGGTCTGAAACGAAGCATGTCCAGTCGATATGCACGTTGGTCTGCTTCTCCATTCTCTTGAAGATAGTCCTCTCATTAGGATCCTGTGTGGATGTGGCCGGTGCACTTGTGATAAATGACAGCTCAGCCTTCTCCTTCAGAGGGAACTGCACATCTGATACCGGTGTGTCCGGATTTGTCTCAGCATTTAAGCTCTGCTGCTTTCCACAGCCTGCCACACCTGTCAGCATTGCAAGTGTAAGCGAAAGTGTAATTAATTTTTTGAAGCTTCTTTTTTTCATATCCATACTCATCCTTTCTGTTAGCCCTTAACAGATCCAACCATGATTCCTTTATCAAAATATTTCTGGAAAAATGGATACATAATCAAAAGTGGTAAACTTGATACAACAATTGTAGCGTACTTGAGCTGCTCTGCAACCTTTGCCATCTCAGCTGTACTCTGGATATCTGCAATCATGCCCGGCTGAGGTGTATTCTGCACGAGAATTGAACGCAGTACAAGCTGTAATGGCTGGAGATTTGCGTCATTCAGGTAAATCATTGCATCAAAGTAACTGTTCCACATTCCTACAAATGACCAAAGCATAAGCACCGCAATAATCGGCTTACAAACCGGAAGCATAATCTTAAAGAAATGCTGTATTTCATTTGCTCCGTCGATGGCTGATGCCTCACGAAGCTCATTTGGCACTGACTGATAATAGGTTCTCGCCAAAATCATATTCCACACATTGAAAGCGCCCGGAATGAGGATTGCCCATACGGTGTTTACCATATGGAGCTGATTTATAAGGATGAATGTAGGAATCATTCCTCCTCCAAAAAACATTGTGATAATAAAAATCACATTAAAAAATCTTCTTCCGACAAACTCCTTTTTAGACATAGGATATGCTGCCAGGATTGTGACAAATACTGAGATTGCCGCAAACACTATCGAGTAAAAAAACGAATTAAAAAATCCGCGCCATATCATGTCATTTTCCAGAACTCGTCTGTATGCATCAATAGTCCAGTCCTTTATGTTGAAGCTCAGTCCCTGGTTGTTAAGTACCGTCGGATCCATGAAAGATGCAAGCACTACATATACTAACGGAACAATTATTGCAAGCACAAACAACCCAAGAAGTGTATATCCAATTCCAAGAACAATTTTATCAGTCCGTGAATATTTGATTTTTGTCTTCATATCTTTTTCCATTGCACTTTCCTCCTAGATTCCTTCACCATCGTTTAGCTTCTTTACAACCGCATTGACTATAATCAGCAATATTACGTTGATTACCGAGTTGAAAAGACCAACCGCTGTTGAATAACCATAGTCTCCATTCAAAAGTCCGATTCTGTATACATATGTAGAAAGAATTTCCGATGCCGGTAAGTTCATATCTGTCTGTAACGCATAAGCTTTTTCAAAACCTATACTCATAATATTTCCGGCCTGTAAAATAAACTGAATTACAATAATATTTTTAATTGCCGGCAACTCTACATACCAGATCTGCTGCAGAAGATTTGCTCCATCCATGAGAGCTGCTTCTTCCAGCTCTTTGCTGGCATTCGACAATGCTGCCGTGTACATAATAGATGCCCATCCTGCCGCCTGCCAGATTCCGCTTGCAATATAGATTGTCCGGAATGCAGAAGGCATTGTCATCCAGTTTGTGCTGATACCGAGCAGCTTGTTCATAGGTCCGATTGGTGATAAAAACATACGAACCATACCACAAAGTACAATAACTGAAATAAAATTCGGTGCGTAAATCAAAAGCTGTATCTTTTTCTTGATGCCCTCTTTGCGAATACGATTCAGAAGCAGTGCAAGTATGATCGGTACCGGAAATCCCCATAACAATCCGTAAATACTTACCTTTAACGTATTCATCAGGTAGTTCATAAAATCAGGTGATGATAAAAATCTCTTGAAATATTCAAGCCCGACCCATGGACTCCCCAGAACACCCTTTATGACATTGTAATCCTTGAATGCTATGAGCAGTCCGCCCATCGGAACATACTTGAATATAATTGTCAGTAAAAGTGCCGGCATAAGGAAAAATATGTACAACATCCAGTTTTTCTTCACATATGTCACTTTGCTTTTCAATGACTGCTTTTTTTCTTTCATTTGCTGTGACCTCCACTCTTTTTCACATTTTGTCTTTTATACTTAATTTACGCTCTTGTGTAACCGGTTACTTTTTTGTTGATATTTTGGAAATTGCGCTGTATACTGTTTATAAACATTTGTAATATAAGTAATTTTTATAAGGAGACATCCCATGGGAAAAAAACAGGTTACATTTGCAGATATTGCGGAATATACACACTTTTCAAAAACAACGATTTCAAGATATTTCAATCATCCAGACTCTCTGACACTGGAGAATCAGGAAAAGATTTCCCGTGCGCTTGATGAGCTCGGCTATAAGAAGAATAAGCTCGCAAAGGTGCTTGCAAACGGTAAGAGCGAGTTTGTCGGCATAATAGTGCCAAACCTTTACCTGCACTACTACTCTGAGATGCTCACACAGCTTTTAGCCACCTACACTGACTATCACTATAAGTTTCTCATCTTTATGAGTGACAAGGGAGCGGCTGAGGAAGAAAACTACATTGATGAACTTTTAGCTTATCAGATAGAGGGTCTTATCGTGCTAAGTCACACTCTCTCATCTGAAAAGCTTGCTTCATACCACATTCCAATTGTCGCAATCGAGCGAGAATCCATGCATATAAGCAGTGTCACCTCCGACAACTATATGGGTGCGCTTCAGGCCACATCTCTTTTAATACGTGACAAATGTGATATCCTCATCCATATCAATGTAGATGTACCAAAGTATGTCCCGGCTTACGACAGAATCCGTGCGTTTGAGGACACCTGTACCGAGCACAATATTCCCTATGAGCTCAGTCTGAACGTATCCGGTGATTCGTACAACGATTTATTTTCTCAGATGAAGGTGATTTTTAACAATATAGATGAGAAATATCCTGATAAAAAGAAAGGGGTATTCCTGGCAAACGACACATATGCCAACATGTTTTTGAATCTTGTCATACAAAAATACGGCTGCTTTCCGGACAGCTATGAGATAGTCGGCTTCGACAATTCACCAATTGCCAACGAAGCCATAATTCCAATCACCACCATCGGCCAGCAGATAGATGTAATCGCAAGAACCGCCATGGATTTGCTCGTCAAGCAGATGGATAACCGCAAACAAAGAAAGCCTGAGCCAGATTTGGCGCCAACGCACAAAAAGATAGCGCCTGTGCTGATCCGCAGGGAGACAACCAGCTAGTACATCGTTTATGTGACATGTACCAGCCTAATTTTCTCCTGTTGCGTCCTGATATTCCCTGCTGCTCACACCACCCCATGAGTTTCTATCCGCTGAGAAAACCTCATTTGTGGTTTTATTTACAGCATAAAATCCCAGTAGCCTTGTATCTGAGCCACTAACCAACTGCTCATAAACAAACAAATCACACTGTCCATTTTCGGAAACTCTGTCATAAACTAACCTATTCTCATACGTATTTCCATCAGCCTCGCCAGTTTCGAAAACAGAATAAAAAGTACCTTTAGCTGTGGAACCGTTGCGAATAATACCGGCATCCCCGGCTGAGAGTATCCCTGCAGCTGACATGTAATCATATACGGCCATGCTTTCTGTATCCAGACTTTCGTCAGCGTTCTCATTTCCTGCATTCTCATTTTCTGTATTTTCAGAAGCGTCATTGTATGACTGTGAATTATTATCAGTGCTGTTTTCACTGTCATTTGCACCACTATCACCAGCATCATTTCCACTGTCTCCGGTGCTGTCATCATCGTTTATAAGTCCAAACTTTATTGTTTCCTTAAATGTCAAATTTCGTCTCAGGAAAGGTCCAACCTTGATGTTATAATATTCATCAGTATTATATCCATCCGAAGTACTCATGCAGATAAGACCATTCGCATATACCTTTTTCTCCGTATCCATGCCGATGAATGAAATTATCAGATTAATAACCATGGCAGCCATCAAACACAGCCACATGACTATGAGTATTACTTTTCTGAATAGCCTTACGCCTTCTGACTTTTTAGATACGCTGTCACTGAATAATATCCACCTGATTATCCAGTAAAGCGACAAGACCATACAGCCTGCGTATGTTATCAAAACAGACGACAGCTCGAACCAGCATCTATAGTGATATCCTCGAGACAGTAAGCCTCCTACTCCATAGAAAATTCCTGCATACAACACCAATATCGCAGTAATTACAATTGCTGTCGGCCACTTATGCTTTATCCTGGTGTCTGCGTAAATTGCCTGACACAAATCCATTTTTGCATTTTCTGATAAAAACAATGCACCAATCTGCATGTCCGTCATCTGCTTTTGATTCGCCGGCACAGCATAGCACTTATCCAGCCACTCCTGCCAGCCCGGCTTATCACATAGGAACAAAACTGCAGCATTGCAAAAATAATAATCTCTTAAATATGGCAGCTTCACACAATTGATATCAACCATTGCAAGAGCCTGTGCGGCCAGATCATAGTTTGACATAAGAAGCTGCTGCTTAGCCATCACTATCAACACAACTGACTGAAGCTGCCTATTATTCCTGTATCTGGTTCTGTACATAGCCAAATTGTAATCATGCCTGTCCTGAAGGCTCCAATTCTCTGTCCTTTTCGCTGATATATTAACAACAGCGATCAGCATCAACACCAGAAAAATAATACCTGCAAAAAAGAGCAATAAACATGATTTAATCATTCCTGAACTATAGTCATCCCTATGGAACATTCCAAACAACAAGCATAATGTCAAAACACTCCATACAACAGTCAATACTCTGTAAATCTGCACATATCTTTTCTGCCATAAGCCATTTTTGTATCCAATGGTATCAGGGGTGACAGTGTTTGAAAGCTCATAATAATTCATGCAATCCGCCTCTTTATCTCTGTAAATGAAATTGATTTATCCGTGGCTTAATTGTACCACGAATAAACCAATTTGTGTGAAATCTATTTTATCTGTATCTTCTTTCTCATGCGCATCTCCCACACATAGTAGGTCACAATAAGTAGTATTCCTGTTGTAAGCCAGGCTGCCGGATCTGCAAAGCACACACCGCCGTAACCAAATGGCTTTGACAGGGCAAGTATTGCAATCCATCTCGACACAAGCTCCATCGCACCGCTAAGCATAGGCACAAGACCCTTGTTAAGTCCCTGCAGACCGTTTCTGTATGCAAAAATCCATGCAAGAGGAAGCATGAAGACACTCGCGATTTTCAGATATTTCATAGCACAGTCAATGTCAGTTGCCGTAGGCGATGTGATAAACCAGCCTATCATGTACGGTCCGACAAAGCAGTTAATTGCTGCCGCTAAAACTGCGCAGCCTATACATATGAAAAAGCATGACTTCATACCCTTAAATATCCTGTCGTATCTTCCTGCTCCAAGATTTTGTCCGCAGTAAGTCGCAGCGGCTGTTCCAAGTGTAGGCATGGTCTGTGTCGCGATATTGCTGACCTTGGATGCGGCGGTATACGCAGCTACCACCTGCGAACCGAACACATTGACCGCAGCCTGGAAGATCATCGTTCCGATAGCAGTGATTGAATAGTTGAGTGCCATCTGCAGACCGATTGAGAGCATGCGCCAGATTCCGTTCCAATCCATGTAATAATCCTCACGGCTGGTGCGCAGCAAATCATACTTCTTAAACATCACGATAAATGACAAAACTGCAGCAATTCCCTGCGATATAACTGTCGCATAAGCAGCTCCTGCCGTGCCTGCCTTCACCACCACGATAAAGAATATGTCCAGCACAATATTCAATACAGATGAAAAAATCAAAAAATACAGCGGAGTCTTGCTGTCTCCGATGCTTCGCAAAAGACCGGAAGCCACATTGTAGGACATGGTGCAGAAAATTCCCGCAAAAATGACCTTTATGTACGCATCAGCCATGACAAGTATATCATCAGGTGTATTGAGCCAGATAAGAAGCTGCCTCGACGCAAGCACTGTAGGAATCGTGAGCACCGCTGAGACAATCACAGTAAGAATGATAGCTAAAGCCACATAATGCTTCAAAAGCTTCTCTTTTTTCGCACCAAACGCATGGCTTGCCATAACTCCAAAGCCCTGTGCTATTCCATTTGCAAAGCCAAGCACCAGAAACATAATACAGCCTGTCGAGCCAACCGCCGCAAGCGCCTTTGAGCCCAGATACTGCCCCACGATAATCGTGTCCACCATATTATAGAACTGCTGAAACAGATTTCCCATCAGAACAGGAATCGAGAACAGTAGTATAATTTTCATTGGATTGCCTTTGGTCATATCTGTCTTCATGTGTAAATACCCTCCCCAAAAATTAAATTCATAATAACTTTTCCCAGCAGGTTCACCCCTGCAGAAAATCCATTAAAAAAATGTGTGAACAAGCTCTTTTTCAAAGCCTCGTTCACACATTATATACACATATTTTCCAGTATTCAAGTACTATTTTCAAAATTTATAACTTATTTTTTAACAGTACGTTTATTCTTTCTTCCTCACACGATAATTCACATATCTCTTTATCAGGTAGTACACGACACCCCATGTCGGTACTCCGATGAACAGCCCCACTACTCCAAATAATCCATTTCCAAGGAAGATTGCAAATACCACCCAGAAAGGTGAGAGTCCTGTGGACTCACCGAGTATCTTTGGTCCGATAATATTGCCGTCCACCTGCTGTAAGATAATGATAAACAGCAAAAATATCACACCCTTTGACGGGCTGTCGAGCATGATGAGTATGGTGCTTGGTATGGCTCCGATGTACGGTCCAAAGAACGGTATGACATTGGTCACTCCGACTATCACGCTGATGAGTGCCACATAAGGCATGCGCAGTATCAGGCAGCACACGAAACAGATAGCTCCGATTATGAGTGAATCAATGATTTTACCACTGATAAAACCACCGAATATCTTGTCGCTCTCTTTTAAGATGCTTGAAAGCACCTGTATATGGCGCTCCGGCAGAAATGCGCTCACGAGTTTTTTAGTCTGGCGTTTGAAGGTATCCTTGCTAAGCAGGACATAGATGGCAACGATGAATGCAACAAGACAGTTTACCGCTGTGCCAAAGATTCCCATAATACCGTTTATCACAAAGGTAACCTGTCCGAGCATATTGTCCTTTACCCATTCAGTAAAATAGCTTATGCCGTTATTGTATAGCTCAGTGATTATTTCCTTTGCCCTGTCATTGTTTTTGGCAAGCTCCGTGATTTTTTTCACAAGGTCCTGTATCTGATCCGGTAAAAGACTGACCGCATTTGTGATATTGCTTACAAGTTGTGGCACCACCATCATGATTAGCACTACAATAATGGCTATTATTATGGCCAGACTTATAAGTATTGACACCCCTCTCATAGAAGGTCTCTTTCCACACTTCTTTTCTATGGCTTTGCCAAGCGAATTGCTTAGCTTTCTGTCATAAAACTCTACCATCGGATTTATGAGATACGCCAGCACAATCCCCATGATGATTGGCATAAGTATGTTTATTATTCTCACTATCTGTGCCATTATTGCATCAAATTTAAATAGCACAAACACTAGCAGGATTGCTCCTGCTAGTGCTAAAAACTGTGAAAACCCTTTGGCCCATGCGACCTTTATGGTGTGCTTCATCTTATTATTCACTTCCATGCGCGATTCCTCCTCGTTTATTGTATGTCCGGAATGTAACAAGCTGATATTATATAGTCTTTAATCAATTCTAGCAACACTCTCGCCCTCTGTCAGCTCAAATGGTATTATCTCATGACATGAGCCTTTATGCAAATCTATCATGTTAAAAAGAAGCTCCACGCTGCGTGCCGCCATATCCTTGTGCGGCTGTCTGATAGATACAATCTTGGGATTGTAGTACTCTGCAAGTGTCGAACCATCAAAGCCTGTGATAGATATATCTTCCGGCACCCTGAGTCCCTTATCAAGTATTGCCCTTAAGGCACCGATTGCCATGACATCGGAAATCGCATAGACTGCGGTGATTTCTATATCCTTTTCCAAAAGCTTTTTCATCGCACGATATGCGCTGTCATATGAGAATCGCGCTCTCTCATAGTAACGCTCATCAGGTGTGATTCCATGCTTTTTTAAGCTGTTGAGATATCCGTTATGTCGCAGACGAGCTGTCTGTGAAAGCTCCAGATTGGCTCCAATCTCTGCTATCTTTGTATGTCCATGCTCGATGAGATAGTCGACGATTGTTTCCCCTGCCTTCTCATCATCAATGGAAACAGATGACAGCTCCTCCATGCTCCAGTTTTCTGCCGATGTGGTCACGATAACACACGGCACCTTAAATGACGATGTATCCTCAGAGAAATCTTCCCTGCTGCCTCCGAGGAATATGATGCCAAGTGGCTTTCGCTCCCTGCATATGCGGTCTGTCACACTGCTTAGATTACTGTCCTCATCCAGATATGTGATGCTCAAAGAGTAGTCTGTTCTGTCTATTATCGACTGGATTTCCTCGACTACGTTTGCAAACAGCATATTAGAGGTACCCTTTACCAACAGATAAATATTTCTGGAAATGGTCTGCTTGAGCCTCTTTGCATTGGTATTTGGCACAAAGTTGTGTGCCTCAACTATTTTCATTATGGTTTCTTTTGCTGCAGGAGAAACATCCTGCCTGTTATTTAAAACTCGGGATACAGTTGTTACTGAGTATCCCGATTCTTTTGCTATATCTACAATTGTCATTGTTTTCCCCGTCCGGACAGCGATACGTCCTTTTACATTATATCCATGTGATATAATTTCTTTCACTCGTTATATCATATATCCACAACTACAAAACCTGCTAATTTAGCTTAAGCCCCACATGTTTTCTTAACAAGTGTGGGGCTTAAAATAACATAAACTATATCCTCTTGTAAGCTATATTAACCCTTTACAGCTCCTGCGAGCACACCCTCTATAATGTACTTCTGACATACAATATAGAAGATAACAATTGGCAGAATCGCAAGCACGAGCATGGCCATCATTGCACCCCAGTCAATCATACCGTGGCTCTGCTTTAAGTACTGAATAGCAATTGGTATGGTTTTGTACTGGTTGATGTTTAAAACCAGTGATGGAAGAAGGTAATCATTCCATACCCACATTGCCTCAAGTATCGCTACTGTTACCGCTGTAGGACGAAGTATTGGAAATACGACCCTGAAATACATCTGTAATGGTGTACAGCCATCAATCATAGCTGCCTCTTCTATCTCTAATGAGATACTCTTTACAAATCCTGTAAACATAAACACAGCAAGTCCTGCTCCAAAGCCAAGGTATACAATGATGATACCGAGTGGATTTGATAAATGAAGCATATTTGCAAATTTTGATAATGTAAACATTACCATCTGGAATGGTACAATCATAGAGAAAAGGCAAAGTGTATACATAAGCTTTGTGCCCTTAGTCTTTACACGAACTATGTACCATGCACACATTGAGCAGCAGAGTACAATAAGTACTACTGAGCCGACTGTGATGAAAAGTGAATTTCCAAAGCAGTCCCAGAAATGTGTCATTCTGAGACCATTCTTGTAGTTTAATGTGCTACAGAAAAGCCTTGACATACCATCCTTGAAGGCTTCAAAGCCCTCAGTGATAGATACTGTGCTGATTCCAAACGGATGCTTGAATATGTAGGCTTTTCTCTTAAATGAATTGAGTAACACCATAAAGATTGGTGAAATCCAAAGTATTGATAAAACAGCGAATAATAATGTGATTATCCAACCGTGCTTGGCCTGTCTTACGGCACTGACTTCCTGCGCTTTTTTCTGTTTTGCCATTAGTCCTGTACCTCCTTGCTTGTAGTAATCTTATTCTGTGCAAGTGCGATAATTGCAACAATTATAAAGAATATAACAGCCTTTGCCTGACCTACGCCCTGCCATCCTGTTGTTCCATACATGGTGTTGTAGATATTTAAGGCAAGCAGCTCTGACATCTTTCCCGGATTACCGCCTGTAAGAGCTAAGTTCTGGTCGAACAGCTTGAAGCCGTTTGTCAATGTCAGGAATGTACAGATTGTGATTGTCGGCATAAGCATTGGAAGAATAACGCTCTTTAAGAGCTGCCATCTGTTGGCTCCATCAATCTTTGCTGCCTCAATAAGCTCACCCGGTATATTCTGAATACCTGCGATGTAGATAATCATCATATATCCAATCTGCTGCCAGCATACTACTGCGATAAGTCCCCAGAATGCTGACCACTCTGAGCTTACGATTGTCTTTGAATAGTTCTGCAGGATAGAGTTAAAAATCATCAACCATACATATGAGAGTACGATTCCACCGATCAGGTTTGTGTACCAGATTGAATGAATAAAGGTTGTATCCACACTGCCGTTTACAACAAAAATCCTTGTGTAATTTTTAAATCCCACCCATTTCCAGTCTGTAACAGTGGAGAATTTACAAAATGAAAGGAAGATACCATATACGAACGGTACAATAAATCCTATTGTAAATGCTGCCATTGTCGGTAAAGCGAAGATCCAAAATTTTTTTCTAATCGACTTTTCCATAACAAATATACCTTTCTTAAAAAAATATGGGGTGAGTGACTGCCACTCACCCCACTTTTACTACTTTTTTTACTAACTTTTAGAGAATTTTACTGCTCGTTCTGAAGATCCCAGTAATAAGCCCATTTCTCTGAGAATGCCTTTGCAACGTCATCCCATGAACCATTACGCTCTGTGTACTCTGTGAGTGGAGCAAGGAAATCAGCTCTCCAGTCATCTACTGAAGGTGTTGCGTTGAATGACCATGCTACTGATGTCTTGCCTTCCTTTGCAAGTTCTGATGCTACATTAGCAAAAGCGTTCTTTGACTCATAGTCACCTGTGAATGTATCGAATGGAGCTGAAAGACCCATTTTATTAACGATTGCGTCACGTCCGTCATCACTTGTGATTACCCAGTTGAGGAATTCAAGTGTTGCATCAATATCCTTCTGATCTGCCTTAGCGTTTACTGTCCAGTGGTTCTCTGTACCAACTGCAAGTCCCTCGTTCGCGTCATCTACACCGAAGTAGATAGGCATCATTGAAAGGTCAGACTGCTTAACTGTGTATCCGTTCTCGTTGTCATCTGCGAAGTTAGCATACTCCCAGTCACCATTCTGGTAGAATACAGCCTCTTCCATACCAAGCTCTGACTCAGCATTTAAGCTTCCTGAATCAAGTGTAGCCTTGTCTGCTGCTGATGTATTTGTGTACATATCCCAAACTCTCTTGAAGTTGTCCATGTACTTACCTGTAACTTCCTTCTGTCCTGCTGTGAGATCACATCCTGCATCCTTGAACTCATAGTAGAGTTCGAGACCTGCGAGATGTCCTGTGAATCTCCAGTTAGATCCGCTGTCAAGTCCTGCTGAAGCAAATGCCTCTGTAAGATGTAAGTCACAAGCTTTGTTGATGTCATCTACATGCTCGTTGATATCAGTTGCAACCTTCTCTAATGTATCAAGATCCTTGATATCATCTACTGACTTGATAACTGCTCCTGAGTAGTTTTTGCAGTAATTCTCAAGAATTGCCTTGTTGTAGATGATTCCGTAGCACTCATAGCAGTTAGCTACTGATGCAATCTTGCCATTATACTCAAGTGCAAGTGACTTATCTGTAAGGTGCTTGTAAATCTCGCTGTCCTTTAAGTCATATATGTATTTGTCATACTCTGCGCAGTCTGCTGTGCTTCCGATATTGAAGATTGTTGGAGCCTCCTTCTTAGCAAGCTCAGACTTAAGTGTTGTCTTGTACTGTCCATCAGCTGCTGTTACTACTGTAACCTGTACGCCTGTCTCATCTGTGTACTTCTCTGCAAGATCCTGCCATGCCTGATCTGTCTCCGGCTTGAAGTTTAACATGTAAACTGAGCCATCGCCGCCCTTTGCAGATGAGCCTTTCTCTGTTCCGTCTCCGCTTCCTGATCCACATCCGGCAAGCATTGTTGCTACCATTGAAGAAGCGAGTAATACTGTTACTAATTTCTTTTTCATTTTAAACCCTCCTAAAAGATTTAATATTAAAATTGTCTTTGCAAACATCCTTGGTTGTTTTCGGTAATGTTTGCGGTAACGTTTTCACAAGAATTATTATAGACAGTTTCATGTAGTTTCGCAAGAGGATTTTGTCTTTTCTGTATATATTAATAAAAACACCAGGTATTTTTTGGCAATTTTTCACAAAGAATTGCAAAAAAATAAGTATTCTCACACTGGCGTTTGGTCATTTTAGTTATTTTCGACTATCCGTTTTGTGTAAAAATACTTTTGTTATTTTTATTCATTTCATCTATCAGAGCCTGCTTTTGTGCGTGCTTGAGCTGTTTTATATGATACTCCCTGCTCATTGCCTCCTCTTTCGTGGCAAAGTGCTCGAAATAGACCAGCTCCACAGGTCTGCGTGTCTTTGTATATTTGGCGCCTTTCCCGGAGTTATGCGCTTTTATGCGCTTTTTCAGGTCATTTGTCCAACCGGTGTAAAGTGTGCCGTCAGCACACCTTACAATATATGTATAATTTTCATCCATATCTGCTCTGTCGACCACTCTGCGCCTTCTCCAGATGATCTATCGCCCTGACCACGATATCAAAAATGTTATCGTAGTCATTCAGGCAATAAAGTGTCATGGCAAGATGATAGTATCCGAAGCCCAGGAGCTTTGAATCTGCTGTCTTTTCTCCGTAATCTATCAACTCATGGCAATATCTGATTGTGAGCTCGGCGTCCTTTCTGTAATTGTCAAGAATGCCATTTGTCCAGTTTTTCACACTCTCATTGTATTCGTTAAACTCCACTTTTCACCTCTATATATCTCCGAAATAGTCCATAGGATTGACCGGTTTTCCATCCTGTTCCATAGCAAAATACACATTGGTTCCCTCAACAGTATAGTATCTGGTCACCTTTCCAACTGTTCCAAGTGTTTCTCCTGCCTCAAGCACATCGCCCTCACTGCAGGTTAGATTTGCAAGCTGTCCGTAAGTAGCCGTATAGCCGTCTCCTAAATCCTGCACTACTGTGCAGCCTGTCTCTGCGCTGTCATATATGTCTATAATCCTGCCCTCGGTAACTGAGCATACCGCATCTCCTTCGTTTGCACGTATTACCATGCCACGATTATACTGATACTGGTCGAGTGTCGGGAAATAAACCGTCTTGTCCATGGAAAACGGCAAAAGCACATCTCCCTTTACAGGCCAGTTTGTCACATTTTCCGGGACAAAATGCAGTTGTTTTTCCGTGGGCTGCTGATTTTCCTGCTGCCTTGCAGCTGATTCTTCCTGTCCCATTTTTGTCTCTGAGTCTACTTTTTCTGTAGTTTTCTGTGGTGTCTTTTTCTCTGTAGGCTCAACTATAGACGAAGTCTGTGAAATTTCTGTTGGTATCTCGTCTTTCCCGGGTTTCTGTGTTGAATATACCGCTGCAAATCCTATGGCTCCGGCCACGAGACATGCCGCTGCTGCAATTTGTTGTTTTTTCATAGGACATTACCTCCATCATCTGAATTGTTCTGATGATAGTATGTCCTGTCTGCATGGATTTATTCATGCTTTTTCTATTTTGCGGCACCAATTATATTTGATAATTGCGCAAATTGTGCAAGGCTTAGAGCCTCACCACGCACATTTACAGGAACTCCGAGAGCCTCTATACTCTGCTGTATCTGCTCCTTGGTCAGTCCCATACCACCGAAATTGTTGAGCCCGTTGGCAAGAGTTTTCCTGCGCTGGTTGAAAGATGCCCTGATGATTTTGAACATCAGCTTTTCATCATCTACGTCAACCACCGGCTTTTCGTATCGCTTGAGCGATATAACAGAGCTTCCTACCTTTGGCTGTGGCATGAAACAGCTTGGCGGCACATTTACCACTATCTCAGGGTGCGAATAATACTGCACCGCAAGTGACAGAGCTCCGTAATCCTTCTTGCCGGGAGCTGCCTGCATACGGTCTGCGACCTCCTTCTGCACCATAATTGTAATACTGTCTATCGGCACATGACTCTCGAACAGCCCCATAATAATAGGTGTCGTTATGTAATATGGCAGGTTTGCAACAACCTTTATCGGCTTACCATTATTATATTCTTCTGCCAGAGCATTTATGTCTACCTTTAATATATCATCATTTATGACCTTTACATTATCATATTCACTCAGAGTATCCTTAAGTATAGGTATCAGATTTGTATCTATCTCGACTGCTATTACCTGGCGCGCCGACTCACACAGATACTGTGTCATCGTACCTATTCCCGGGCCTATCTCAAGTATCATATCGTCCTTTGTGATGCCGGCCGAGTCTATGATTTCCTCCAAAATGCCTGTATCAATAAGGAAGTTCTGTCCGAATTTCTTTTGAAAATTGAAATTGTATTTCTGCAGAACCTCGATTGTGTTCTTAGGATTTCCCAAATATGCCATGATATGCACTCCTTGTGTCGTTTCATCTGATATGACAGTACAACTGCTGTCATTATCTTTTATATTATCATATAAAATGCCTTTATTTCAATTATATTCGTGAATTTTCGCGGTTTTGTCGGAAGCCCGGGGCTAAATGCATGAACCGCCGCCCTGCCATAGGGCACGTACACTCCTTAGAGAGCGAATAGCGAAGCTGTTTAGATACTGTAGGATTATGTTTAAATACGCAGAAATGCCCAGCCATGGACGGCTGGGCAAGGCGTTATGCGCCACGGACGGCGCATAAAAGCCGGTTTCGTCAAGCATAGAAAATCTTTAGACATAATCCGTACAGAATCTTAACTGCGAAGCGTAGCTCACTAAGGAGTGTACATGCCCTATGGCAGGGCGGCGGTTCATGCTTTTCATACCTCACGTTGTGGCTCAATCACTTACACGTGTGAACAGTTCAAATGCATTGGCACGTGTCATGCGCTCTACCTCATCAGGCGTAGTGCCTTTGATTTCTGCTATCTTCTTTATCACATATGGAATGTTTGACGAATCATTCCGCGTGCCTCGATGTGGCTCCGGAGCCATGTATGGACAGTCTGTCTCAAGAAGGATTCTATCAAGTGGAAGCTCTGACACTGTCTGTACCAGCTTCTTTGCATTCTTGAAAGTTACGACACCTCCCACTCCGATATAATATCCCAGCTTTACATACTCCAGTGCCATCTCCGGTGAATATGAATAGCAGTGTATCACGCCGCGGATATTCTTTTTTGCTGCCTCTGTCATGATTTCCATGGTGTCCTGTGCTGCATCACGCGAGTGTATGATAACCGGCAGCGATGCTTCTGCTGCAAGCTCAAGCTGACGCTTAAACCAGTAGCGCTGGTTTTCCTGCACCTTTGGCTCCTTATCCCAGTAATAGTCCAGTCCGATTTCCCCGACTGCAACAGTCCTTTCCCATGCAGTCTGTTCCCTAAGCCATGCAAAGGTTTCCTCGTTTAAATCAGCTATGTCGCTTGGATGCACTCCAACCGCCGCATATATAAAGTCATATTTCTTTGCAAGCTCTATTGTAGTCATGGTAGAACCAATAGAAGCCCCGACATTTATTATCGGGGCAACTCCTTTTTCATGGACGCGTTTTATTGTTTCATCACGGTCGTCCTTAAATCTGTCATCATCATAATGGGCATGTGTTTCAAATATCATTAATTACTGTGTCCTTCCTCCGCCCAAAGCTTATCGGCACAAGGCTTCCATGCCTGCGCATACTCCTTACACTTGTTGCACAGGTGCTCCGCACTCTCAGGTGACTGCAAATCAGTTGATTTTGCACCTGTTTCCTTTACGAGCCGCTGTAAGATCTCAGGATTTTCAAGCATAGGACATGGTCTGTAGTGATTCTCATTAAATGGCTGGTTATCATGATATGCCATGAAAAGCGGCTGTTTTAAAATCTCAAGCATGCTGTGTGTACGGATGTTGGCTCCTGAGTAGTGGATAAATACACATGGCTCAGCATCGCCGTTTGCATTGATATGGAAGTAGTTTCTTCCTCCTGCGATACAGCCTCCGACAAACTCTCCGTCGTTCTGGAAATCCATAGTGAAAATTCCCTTGCCGCTTGTCATATTTCTGATCTCACGGACACGGTCCTTGATGTAAAGCCTCTGCTGTGGGTTTGGTAAAAGTTCCAGTGATGCATCGTTTCCGACAGGCATATAGTGGAAGTAAAGTGCATAGCGGCAGCCCTTTTCCACAATCATGTCGATAAACTCATCACTGGTAACTGTCTTATAGTTCTTTGAAGTGTAACATATTGATGTACCGAAAACAAGTCCGTTTTCCTTAAGCAAATCCATTGCATGCATAACCTTTGCAAATACACCTGTGCCTCGTCTTAGGTCGTTTACCTCTGAGAAGCCCTCAAGACTTATTGCAAGGTACAGATTTCCGATACGCTTTAAGTCTGCGCAGAAGGCCTCATCCACGAGTGTACCGTTTGTGAATGCCAGAAATGCACAGTCACTGTGCTTCTCACAAAGCTTAACAAGGTCTGCTTTTCTGACAAGAGGCTCCCCTCCTGTAAACATATACAGATATACTCCAAGCTCCTTACCCTGTGTTACAACCTTATCCATCTCATCAAAGGTAAGGTTCAGCTTGTGGCCATACTCTGCCGCCCAGCAGCCTGTGCAGTGCAGATTGCAGGCACTTGTCGGATCCATAAGAATGAGCCATGGCACATTGCAGCCATACTTTTCACGATTTTTACGGATAGTCTTGGTACCGTAAACAAATGCCTCAAAGCCCAGATTGAGTGCGATCGTCTTTAATACATGAGGATCTATCTCGTTGATAAGACGATGCATGTACTTGTTTAGCGTGCAGTCCTTATCGCAGATCATCTTGCGCGCACTGTCATAGTTTAAATCAATCTTCTCATCTCCCATGAATTTCTGCCACATGTCGATGAGCTTTACAACCTCTGTCTCCGGGTCCTTGCAAAGTCCTTTTACAATGTTATCACATATTTTTGATGCAGCAAGTCTCGCTGCCTGATGTCCTAAATTTCCCACTTTGTATTCCTCCTTATTGTTTCAACGGTATTTCTGACGACAAATAAATTTAATATTCCGTCAAGACTCAAATTCAGTCCTATTAATCTCACTATCATGCTTGCGGTCTCAAATGGTGTCGCGAAAAGCAGTATGCCCACAAATGTAACTGCAAATGACATCACAAGTATGAGCCACCAGTTCTCGATGCCAAAGCGTTTTGCTTCCACTGCAGTCTGTATCTTGAACGCTCCATCTACCAACATAAAAATGCCTATTGCTGTGGACAATATCTCTATAATATACTCAGTTTTTTTAATAATTATGATTCCAAGCACTATTGAAACTATCCCAAGCGCCAGGTCAAACTGAAACGCAAGCTGAAATAAATCCTTTGCAAAATATCCGGACAGCTTTGTCACGCCATATATTATGAGAAACACTCCATATAACATGCACATTGTCTTTAGTCCAAGCTGTGGCATGAACAACAAAGCTGCCCCCAATGCAATCAGGCATATTGTCATGACGGTATATGCATTTTTTACATGTACCAATGTATGCATAAAGTATCTTCCTCCTTTTTGTCTGCTATTTTAATCCTGCAACAGCCAATTTAAAACGGACAAAAAAATAAGAGTGTCTGAAATTCAGACACTCTATCAAATCTGTTCGAATTATTTTGTCATCCAATATCCGCCTGCCTACAGGCAGCACTCAATCATATCATAAATTGTGGCATCGAAAGAGTCACCTATTCTCTTAACAATATCTCTGTTGTATTGGCTTTTTGACAGTCCAACGCCATTTGCCGTAATGGTCTCAGGTAGGCTGCTCATCATACTGCATCTCTCAATCCACTTTATTGTGCTGCCCACGATTCCGTTGCTGTAAAATGCCGTGATAAAAGCAATGTCACTATCATCTAGGCTATAGCCCTCTGCCTTTTCCAGCACAAAGCGGCGCACCATCTGTGTGACCACGGCATCCAGATATGTCCTTAATACCCTGCCGTTTTCCGATGCATAAATGTGCATTATCGCCTCGCGGTTATTAAGAATAATGGCAGCGACTCTGGCATATGCATCATGAAATGTCACGCCTTCCTTTGCCTCATCCATCACAAGCCTGACCTCGTCCTCAAATATGGCCTCAAGCACATCATATATGTCCTTGAAATAATAGTAAAATGTATTTCTGTTTATCTCACACTGCTCGCATATATCCTTGACTGTAATCCTGTCAAGCGGTTTGTTTTTCAGTATATGTAAAAAAGTCTTCATTATGGCTTTTCTGGTAAATGTTGCCATGTGTATATCTCCTGATGTGCGTATTATACATAAACCCTACTCTCAACCGCCATTATATTACGATTGTTATATTTTTGTCAAACTATGTCTTCGTGTAACTTCAAAGTAAATTCAAAGGCCAACACCAAAAGAAAGAAACTTATCCATTAAAATCCAAAGTCCGCATAATCCTGCGGCAGAAATCTATGGTAAATAATATGGCAGCCCTCATCATGGAAGCAATAGTAGTATGTGTCATCCGGCTCATTTAAGAAGCGGATGTAACAGTCAAACTCGCCGTTTTGCGTTTCCTTTTTTTCGATGTCGTCCGAGTATTTGTAAAACAACTCAGTTATCTGCTCCATGGTGCAGCCATGCGTGCCGACAAGTGTAATCAGCTCCCTTATAAACTCGTTGTCAGCTGTGTTTTCATGCACATACTCACTGCCCTCAGGTGGTATCTCTATGCAGAAACGCTCATTTTTTGCGGTGACCTTTATCTCACCTATGGTGTCAGTAAGCTGTTTTGGCAGGTTGTCCGGTGCAAGTATTTCAAGCATCTGCTGCTCTGAAATTACGCCGGCTGCAATTTTATTGTCATCCCCTGCACACTCAAAGAAATGTCTGAGCGTGGAAAGAGGATAATACAGTCTGACTATTTCCTTCCTGTAGCCAAGCTTCGCCTGCTGCTCTTTTACTATATCAATAAGACTCTTCGCCAGACGAGCGTAACCGGTGGCGCTATAATCGCTGCTGTAATTGTCTCTATAATCGCCGCTGTAATTGCCTTTATAATCGCCACTATAATTCACTTTGTCATCAAAATCACTTGTTTTCGTCATACCGATAGCTTCTCTTTCTCCCGGCTTTTAAGGCTTTTCTATGGCATGCTCACCTTATCGAGTATTCCTGTCAGGTGTGCTATTGCCACGCCATAGTTTGTCATCGGCACATGCTGAGTGCGTGCCCTGTCTATCCTTGATAATACATATTTTCTGTTAAACATGCATGCGCCACACTGAATAACGAGGTCGTACTGCGAAAGATTATCAGGGAAGTCTGTACCGCTTGTAATATCCACGGTAAGCTCCTCACCGACACGCTTTCGAAGCAGGTTCGGAAGCTTCACCCTGCCTATATCCTCCGCAAGAGGCGCATGTGTACAGCACTCTGCGATAAGCACTCTTGAGGATGGCTTTAAGGCATCAATTGCCCTTGCGCTCTCCACATAGTATGGCAGATCACCCTTG
>OHXS01000165.1_pt1 | contig 18641 bp, 10 predicted proteins | sample 1580011 | NCBI WGS metagenome assembly OHXS01 (sample SAMEA3882534, study PRJEB24775) | human gut metagenome | biome: human-associated habitat; feature: intestine environment; material: feces | place: Netherlands | collected 2009/2010
GAGGAACGACATCAGATCGTATTGTACGTATGCTTCGTGATGCAGGGGCAACAGAAGTCCATGTGCGTATCAGTTCGCCTCCTTTCTTGTGGCCGTGCTATTTTGGAACGGATATTCCGGAAAGAGAGCAATTGATTGCTTATAATCGTTCAATCGAAGATATCCGAAAGATTATTGGTGCAGATTCCCTTGGCTATCTGGGAATGGAGCGCTTAGATGAGATGGTGGATGGATTACCAATCTGCCGGGGATGCTTTAATGGAATCTATCCAATGGAACCACCAAAAGAAGACATCCGTGGAGAGTACTTTGATAAAGAAATTGATATGGCAAAGAAATTGGAACGCAATTTATAGGAGGAGTAAATGAGTACAGATCGTTATAGTAGCCCACTTTCAGAGAGATATGCCAGCAAAGAAATGCAGTATATTTTCTCACAGGATAAAAAATTCTCCACATGGAGAAAACTCTGGATTGCACTTGCAGAGACAGAGATGGAGTTAGGACTGAGTCAGGACGGAAAGCCAGTGATTACGCAGGATATGATTGATGAAATGAAACAACACATTGATGATATCAATTATGATGTGGCAAAAGCACGTGAAGCAGAGGTGCGTCATGATGTTATGAGTCATGTATATGCCTATGGAAAACAGTGTCCAAAGGCAGCCGGTATTATTCATTTAGGAGCAACTTCCTGCTATGTAGGTGATAATACAGATGTTATCACTATGCGTGAAGCACTTTTGCTTATTAAGAAAAAGCTTGTTAACGCTATTGCGTCTGTTTCCAAATTTGCAGATGAGTATAAGGATATGCCTTGCCTCGGCTTTACACATTTTCAGCCGGCACAGCCTACTACCGTAGGTAAAAGAGCAACTCTTTGGCTTATGGATTTGGTAATGGATTATGAAGAAATTTGCCATGTAATTGATACTCTTATGCTCCTTGGCTCAAAGGGAACAACAGGTACACAGGCAAGCTTTCTGGAACTGTTTGACGGAGATCAGGAGACCATTGACAAGATTGATCCGATGATCGCAGAAAAGATGGGATTCAAGAACTGCTATCCGGTATCCGGACAGACCTATTCCAGAAAGGTCGATGCGAGAGTCTTAAATGTACTTTCCGGCATTGCGATGTCAGCCCATAAGTTCTCTAACGATATCCGTCTTCTTCAGCATCTGAAGGAAGTAGAAGAGCCGTTCGAGAAGAACCAGATTGGTTCGTCAGCGATGGCATATAAGCGGAATCCTATGCGTAGTGAGCGTATCGCATCCCTGTCTGACTATGTGATGGCAGATGCTTTAAATCCGGCAATTGTGGCAAGTACACAGTGGTTTGAGCGTACACTGGATGATTCTGCAAACAAGCGAATTTCTGTACCGGAAGCATTCCTTGCCATCGATGGTATTCTGGATCTGTACTTGAATGTCGTAGATGGACTTGTCGTATATGACAAGGTGATCTACCAGCATTTCATGAAGGAGATTCCTTTCATGGCAACCGAGAACATCATGATGGATGCCGTAAAGCGTGGCGGAAATCGTCAGGAGCTGCATGAGAAGATCCGTGAGTATTCGATGATCGCGGGTGAGCAGGTGAAGAAGTATGGAAACGAGAATAACCTGGTGGAGCTAATCGCATGCGATTCTGCATTTGGCATGACACGCGAAGAGATCGAAGCTCTGCTTGATCCAAAGAACTTTGTTGGTCGTGCACCGGAGCAGACAGCCGAGTTCCTGGCAGAGCAGATTCAGCCAATTCTCGATGCAAACAAAGATATCCTCGGCGTAAAGGCAGAGATTAACGTATAAGATGCGTAATCGTCGATGCGTATTGATTTTATTGTAAAAATAAAGTAGAATAGAAAGGTCGACTGCGGTCGATACACTATTAATTGCAAAGTGATAAAAACGGAGGTAACAGGTTAGACTATGGTACAGGCAGTAGTAGGCGCCAATTGGGGTGACGAAGGAAAAGGTAAAATTACAGACATGCTCGCAGAGAAGGCAGATATTATCGTGCGTTTTCAGGGTGGAGCAAATGCAGGTCATACAATCGTGAATAACTATGGAAAGTTTGCATTGCATACACTTCCTTCCGGCGTATTTTATGACCATACAACCAGCATTATCGGAAATGGTGTTGCATTGAATATCCCGGTGTTGTTCAATGAAGTAAAGTCAATTACAGACAAGGGCGTTCCGATGCCAAAGATCCTCGTATCGGATCGTGCACAGATGGTAATGCCATATCATGTATTATTTGATGCATATGAAGAAGAGAGACTGGCAGGAAAGTCTTTCGGCTCTACAAAGTCCGGTATTGCACCGTTTTATTCAGATAAATATGCAAAGATTGGTTTTCAGGTAAGTGAGCTGTTTGACGATGAGGCAGCCTTGCGCGACAAGATCGAGCGTGTGATCGCATCGAAGAACGTATTGTTAGAGTATCTGTACAAGAAGCCGCTTCTGACCGTGGATGAAGTGTACAACACATTGATGGAGTACAAGGAGATGGTAGCTCCGTTCGTATGTGATGTATCTGCTTATTTGTATAATGCAATCAAGGAAGGAAAGCATATCCTCTTAGAGGGACAGCTTGGTTCCATGAAGGATCCGGATCACGGTATCTATCCGATGGTAACATCTTCTTCCACACTGGCTGCTTATGGCGCGATTGGAGCAGGTATTCCTCCATATGAGATCAAGCAGATCGTAACAGTATGTAAGGCATATTCATCCGCTGTTGGAGCAGGTGAATTTGTCAGTGAGATATTCGGAGAAGAAGCGGATGAGCTTCGCCGCCGTGGTGGTGATGGAGGCGAGTTTGGTGCAACAACCGGACGTCCAAGACGTATGGGTTGGTTTGACTGTGTCGCATCTAAGTATGGTTGTCGGATTCAGGGAACAACTGATGTTGCATTTACCGTATTGGATGTACTTGGTTATCTCGATGAGATTCCGGTTTGTGTCGGCTATGACATTGACGGAGAGGTAACAACGGACTTCCCTACAACTGCAAAGTTAAAGAAAGCAAAACCTGTATATAAGGTACTTCCGGGATGGAAGCAGGATATCCGCGGAATTAAGAAGTATGAGGATCTTCCAGAGAACTGTCGTAAGTATATCGAGTTTATCGAAGAGCAGATCGGATTCCCGATCACGATGGTTTCCAACGGACCAAAGAGATCTGATATCATCTATCGTGGATTTAATAACTAAGACGAAATAATAAAACAAAGGCTGTTGCACCAAACGCTTTGGTGCAGCAGTTTTTTAATAGAGAGGTTTATTCTATGAGAAATCTGACAATGCTGATGGATTATTACGAGCTGACAATGTCCAACGGGTATTTTGAAAAAGGGTTCAAAGATAAGATGGTTGTATTCGATATGTTCTACCGGAAGAATCCAGATAATGGTGGATTTGTTGTGTCTGCCGGATTGGAACAGTTGATCGAATACATTGAGAACATGCATTTTTCTAAGGAGGATATCGAATTCCTGCGGGGCAAGGGCGAGTTCTCAGAAGGATTCCTGCAGTATCTTGCTGATTTTAAGTTTACAGGAAATATTGATGCGTTGCCGGAAGGCACGATCTGTTATCCAAATACTCCGATTGTCACGGTGACGGCACCGGTGATCGAGGCACAGTTAATTGAGACGATGCTGCTGCTTACGATGAATTTCCAGTCGCTGATTGCCACAAAAGCCTCCCGCATCTGCCGGACAGCGGCTGAGAGTGGTGCGGTTGTTATGGAGTTTGGCGCGAGACGTGCACATGGTGGTGATGCAGCGATTCTCGGTGCAAGAGCAGCCTATATCGGTGGCGCGGCTGCGACAGCAACGGTCATGGCAGATGAACGGTTTGGCGTACCTGCAATCGGTACGATGGCACATAGCTGGATTCAGTTTTTTGACAATGAATACGAAGCGTTTAAGGCATATGCAGAGGTCTATCCGGACAACTGTACATTGCTGATCGATACCTATGATATCTTAAACAGCGGTCTGGTCAATGCCATCCGTGTCGCAAAGGAAGTGTTAGAGCCTGCCGGGAAACGCCTGAAGGGTGTCCGCATTGACAGCGGTGATCTGGCATATTTCTCGAAGAAAATCCGTAAGACACTCGATGCACATGATATGAAGGACTGCAAGATCGTCGTGTCGAACAGTGTCGATGAATTTCTGATGCAGTCACTGAAAAAGCAGAACGCAAGCATTGATTCCTACGGCGTCGGAGAACGTATGATCACGTCGAAATCCGATCCGGTCTTTGGTGGTGTCTACAAGCTTGCTGCTGTGCAGAATGATGCCGGGGAATTTGTGCCGAAGATCAAGATCTCTGAGAACGTTGAAAAGATCACGAATCCGGGCAGAAAGAAGCTGTGGCGTATTTACAGCCGTGAGACCGGATATGCGCTTGCCGATTTGATCACGATGTACGACGAGGAAGTAAACGGAGATGAACCATTTGCCTACGTGGATCCGGTGAAGCCTTGGAAGAAGATGAAGTTTGAAAATGTGGATGTGAAGGAGCTGCAGGTGCCGATCTTCCGCGATGGAAAGCTGGTTTATGACAAGCCGGAGCTTGATGCAATCAAAGCATATGTGACAGAACAGCTTGACCATCAGATCTGGGAGGAGGAACAGCGATTTACGAATCCACATATCCATTACGTTGATCTGTCGAAAAAACTGTATGAAGTCAAAGAAGAGATGCTTTCACAGGGACAAGGAGAGAATCATTAAAAATTATGTAAAAATGTGCGGTATCCGTTGACAGAAATTATCAGAAATATTAAGATAATTATATATGTTTTAAGATATGACATAGAATTAGGAGAAGGAGAGAATGCTCTCTACAAAGAATATGAGAAAATTTGACACCAGAACCCAATATTTTCGTTATGAAGTGTTGCGCGAAGTTGCGCGTATGGCATGGGATGGCACACTGCTCGAAGAAATCCTGGATATTCCAATGAAGATTATTCCGGGCAAGAAGCCAACGATGCGTTGCTGCGTATTCAAGGAACGCGCGATCGTGAGTGAACAGGTCAAGATGGCAATGGGCGGAAATCCGGACAATGACAATGTCATTGAAGTCATGGAGATCGCCTGCGATGAGTGTCCGGTTGGCGGATATGAAGTCGGACAGCATTGTCGTGGCTGTCTGGCACACCGCTGTGCGGATGCGTGTAAGTTTGGTGCGATCACGATTGATGAGCATCAGAAAGCCCATATCGACAAGTCGAAATGTAAAGAGTGTGGTGCCTGTGCAAAGGCATGTCCGTACAGTGCCATTTCAGATTTTAAGCGTCCATGCCAGCAGGCATGTAAGATTGGCGCGATCACGATGAACGAGGATCAGGAAGCGAAGATTGATAACGATAAATGTATCGCGTGTGGCGCATGCGTATATCAGTGTCCGTTTGGTGCCATCAATGAGAAATCATACATATTACAGGTCATCAACATGATCAAGGACAGTGACCATGGCAAGAATTATAAGGTCTACGCGGCGGTTGCACCTGCAATCGCGGGACAGTTTATTTACGCGAAGCGTGGACAGGTCATCAGCGGAATCAAGGCGCTTGGCTTTGATGAAGTTGTGGAGGTTGCGCTTGGTGCAGATATGACAACCTGGCATGAATCACAGGAGCTGCGGGAGAAGGGTATGCTGACGAGTTCATGCTGTCCGGCATTTGTATCCTATGTGGAGAAGAACTTCCCGGATATGTTGCCATATGTATCTTCTACTTTGTCACCGATGGCGATGATCGGTAAACATATTAAGGAGCAGGATCCGACGGCGAAGGTCGTATTTATCGGACCGTGTACCGCAAAGAAGATGGAGATCCGCAAGGAGACGGTTGCACCGTATATCGACAGTGCACTGACTTTTGAAGAGCTGCAGGCAGTGCTTGACAGCCGGGAGATCGACATCACGACACTGGAAGAGGAAAGTCTGGAGAATGCTTCTTACTTTGGACGTATCTTTGCTCACACAGGCGGTCTGAGCAGTGCTGTGAAGCAGGGAATGAAAGAACAGGGTGCAGAGGACTTCGAATTGAAGCCGGTTGTCTGCGATGGTATTGAAGAATGTAAGATTGCGCTGTTGAAGCTGCGCAGAAATATGTTGGATGGAAACTTCATGGAGGGCATGGCATGTCAGGGTGGCTGTGTCAACGGAAACGGAAATCTGACGCATATGGCGAAGAGCCGTATGGATGTTGAAAAATATGGTAAGGAAGCTGCTGATAAGACGATTGAAGGTGCGATATCAGAGTTTCACCTGCAATAAAATGTAACAGGGGGAAAAACCGTGGATCAAGTACAGGAAAGTTATGACGAATTTAATTTGAATTTCAGAATAGAAGATACCGTGATCGTAAATCAGACAGAGATGGAAGGATTTAATGCATTTTTCCTTGGAAACCAGTCCACCTGTCAGCAGAGTGTTGTAGAGGGCGTGCGTGTTCTGTCTTACAAGATTCCTGCAACGTTGCCGCTCGGTCAGTTCTTGAAGAAGCAGTTGTACAAGGGCGAGTTTCTTTCGATCTTGTCGAATATATTGAATCAGTTGTTGTATTTTGAAGACCGCAATATGCCAATCAAGAAAGTACTTCTGAACACGAAGTATATGTATATTGAACTGTCCAATCTGCATGTACAGTTGATCTACATGCCGATTGAGAAGGAATTTACAGACTGCAATGTCTGTGAGTTTGTACAGAATTTCATCAGCAAGATCCGGTTTGCAGATATGCAGTGTGTCAATTGTGTTGACCAGATCCTGCATTATTTGGATAGCCGGTTAATGTTCTCTTTGCGTGAGTTCTATACATTCATTATTGAATTGCAGAAAGAAGATATTTTGAAGGATGATATTGATCTTGGCGAGGGCGAGACAACTGTCTTACAGCAGATGAGTTACAACAATATCACTCCATATCTCGTTCGTTCCAGAACGAACGCGCTGATTCCGATTGAGAAGACAGAGTTCTTAGTAGGAAAGTCTTCGGAATGTGATTATCAGATTCCAGATAACCGGAAGGTAAGCCGGAAGCATTGCAGTTTCCGTATCAGCAATGGAGAATGTTATATCCGTGATGAGAACTCAACAAACCATACTTATGTGAATGGAAAGATGATCCAGCCGGGATTTGATGTCATGCTGAAAAATGATGACTATATCCGTATGGGTGATGAAGAGTTTAAGTATTGGGTACGATAATTTAATACGCTTTCTCATTTTAGAGCTGCATGATGTGTGAACGTCATGCAGCTCTCCCTTTTTCAGATAGTAAATTTTCACTCACTTATTACAGAATGCAAATAATAAATATATAATGAAACTTGTATGTTGATTCAAAAGATGGGGGTGCAAAAGATGCAGCATGAATATAACGTTCTTAAATTCATAAAAGCAGATGTATGCACAACCGTTCACCCGATAAGAACAAATGTTCTTCTGGGGGGTACTGCTTAGACGATAATTTACTGCAGAATGCAGTTTCTTTGCAGTCACTGAGAAATCAGGATACAGCATCATTATTTCCATTTCAAAATATCAGCAAACGGAAAAAACTTCATAGAGACATAGTACGAGATCAGGCAGAACAGGGATGCAGGAGCAGTCACTGTGTGCGTGGTGTTTTTTGCGTGCAATTTTTTGGGTGGAAGGGATAAAAGAAAGGGAGGAAAAAGATGCAAAAAAGAAAAAGAAGAGCATCGGTATGGGCAGTGTTACTCGCATTTACGTGTGTGATTTCGACGATGTCGGTGTTCAAAGTAGACGCGAAAGCGGAAGATGCCGTTATGGAAACGTCAGATGGAAGATTCCAATATGTGGAAGACACGGAAAATGGCGGATATATGATTTATGATTATTTGCTGAATGAAGATGCCGTGGAGATTCCCGCAGAGATTAAAGGAAAGCCAGTTACATCGATTGATCAATATTCGTTTTATCAAAAAACAATGACGAGTGTCACGATTCCGGATACTGTTAAGAAAATAGGGGAAAGTGCGTTTTACGAATGTAAAAATTTGAAAAACGTACACATTCCAGATAGTGTAACAGATTTAGAACCATACTCATTTGGTGACTGTTATGCATTGGCATCGTTCAATATTCCAAAAGGAATCACAGAAATCCCGGCATATGCATTTGAATGGGCTAATATTACATCACTTGACATTCCAGACAATATCACAAAGATTGGTGAGGGTGCATTTGGATTTTGTGAGAATGTGACATCATTAACAATTCCAGATTCTGTGACTGAGATTGGAGAAAAAGCATTTCAGAGCTGTAAGGGATTGAAGTCATTTGAGGTTCCGAAGAATGTGACGAAGCTTAGCGGAAATGCATTTATGAGCAGTGGAATTACAACGCTTACGGTTTCACCTGAAAACCCTGTATATGATAGTCGTGATAATTGTAATGCAGTCATCGAGACAGATACGGATAAGCTGATAATAGGAATCTATGGAACAAAAATCCCAGAAACGATAAGAACGATTGGAAGTCATGCGTTTGAAAGTAGTCATGAGCTGAGTACACTTGAAATCCCTGTTGGTGTGACAACCATTGAAGACTATGCATTTGATGAATGTGGTAGCTTAGCGAATTTGACGATTCCAAAGACGGTAAAAAGTATTGGTAAAAATTTATGTTGCCAAACAAGATGGAATTCTGACTTAGGACATTCTGTAACGTCAGTAAGTGAATTTTTAACCATTAACTGTGTAGAAAATAGTGCTGCTCATAAATATGCACAGGAAAACGGTTATCATTTCAATTTAATCAGTGATGATGACGAAACGATTTATGCAGATGATATAAAAGTAATTGCAGATGTAGATGAGACAAAATTGAAGGTTGGAGACACCTTTAAAGTAACAGGAACGGTACTTCCGGAAAATGCAACAAACAAAGGTGTTAACTATCTTAGTGCAAATCAAGATATTGTTACAATAGATTCGAGAACTGGTGAAGCAAAGGCAGTTGGAGTAGGAAAAACTTTTGTATTAGCCCGTTCGAATGATGGAAAACGTACACAACGTTTTTATGTAACAGTTACAAAGACAACTCCGACCCCAGATCCAGATCCAACTCCAGATCCAGATCCAACCCCAGACCCAGATCCAGATCCGAACCCAACTCCGGATGTTACAACCCGTTATACAACCCACGTACAGACATACGGCTGGCAGGGATGGAAGTACAACGGACAGATGAGTGGTACTTCTGGACAGGCAAAGAGACTCGAAGGCATCAACATCAAGCTCACGAACAAGCCATACAGTGGAAGTATTGTCTACACCACCCATGTACAGACCTATGGCTGGCAGGGAAATGAGAACAATCAGAACACATGGAGACACGATGGACAGATGAGTGGTACTTCCGGAGAGGCAAAGCGTCTGGAAGCAATCCGTATCAATCTGACTGGCGAGATGGCAGCGCATTACGATGTTTATTATCGTGTACATGCACAGACCTATGGTTGGTTGAACTGGGCAAAGAACGGCGAAGCAGCAGGAACTGCAGGACTTGCAAAACGTCTGGAAGGTATCCAGATCGTGCTTGTACCGAAGAACGGCAAGGCTCCAGCAACGAGATATCAGGGTATTACCAGTGTGAGAACACAGGCATATATCAAGAAATAATCAATAATAGAAATATAGAAAATGGGTTCCATGAAAGATCTTTCATGGAACCTGTTTTTTATTCGTTCGACAGATAATGCCGCATGGATTTTAAAGCATTTTTTTCTAATCGGCTGACCTGTGCCTGTGAGATCGCAATCTCATCGGCAACTTCCGTCTGTGTTTTTCCTTCGAAGAAACGCAGACGGATAATGTTTAATTCCCGCTCATCGAGCCGTTGCATCGCTTCCTGTAAAGCAAGCGACTGTACCCAGTTTTCTTCTTTGTTCTTTTTGTCTTTGACCTGATCCATCAGATATAAGACATCCTGTCCCTCTTGATAGACCGGCTCAAACAGGGACATTGGTGTGGCGATCGCATCTAAGGCGGTCACAATATCTTCTTTTGGAAGCTCTAATTCTTTGGCAATCTCATCAACCGTTGGTTCGCGGTCGTTTTTCTTCGTCAGGATATCCCGCGTGTAGATTGCTTTGTAGGCGATGTCCCGGAGAGAGCGCGAGACACGGATGGTGTTGTTGTCGCGCATGTAGCGGCGGCATTCGCCGATTATCATAGGTACAGCGTAGGTACTGAATTTGACATCCAGTGTCTGATCGAAATTATCCAGTGCTTTGATCAGCCCGATGCAGCCGACCTGAAAAAGGTCATCGGAGCTTTCGATGTTGTTGCCGGAGAACCGTTGGATCACACTCAGAACAAGTCGGAGGTTTCCACGGATAAATTCTTCTCTGGCACTTTTATCCCCTGCGTTCATGCGGGCGAAGAGTGCCCGCTTTTCATCCTCAGAAAGCAGTGGGAGCTTGCTTGTGTTGACTCCACAGATTACTACTTTATTTCCAGCCATAATTTCGTATCTCCTGTAATCCTTTTGTTCACTACTAGAAAGGATTTACAAATCTGTGGAAAGCTATACAATTTTTGGTTTCCAGTTTCTGGCTATATGGCAAAGAATCTGTAAAAAATACCAATTTTGCATAAATACCTGCCAATTTTGCACAAGTGTAAAAAACACCATTTTTATGTGCTATGATACGAACAATGGGTAATACCAGAAACAAAAATAAAAAGCTGAGAGGAGAGAAGCGTATGCAAAAATGGAAAGTTTGCAAGAAGTTGATGGCGGTCATACTGACGCTCTGTATGGTGCTGCCGTTGATTTCAAACCAGTACCTGGTTGTACGGGCGGAAGAGACCGGAACCGGGACAACGACATCCTATATGGATGTAGATGATTTACAAATTGGAACGAACAAGGTGAGGTGGGAAAAGGAAACGGTTTCATACCCTATTTCAAATTCTGAAACTTCTACATGGACAGGAAAGGTGTTGCATATAGACAAATTAGATGATGAAAGTTATACTTTGAAATTTAAGTATGATGGGGATACTTCAAATCTTGTTTATGAGGTAGACATGTATAGTTATGAAAATGGTTGCATGATTCCACATGGTTCCATCATGGTAATAGGACTTGGCAGTGATGAAGGGTATTGCTATCTGCAAGGTGGATATGAATATTGGATAAATATTAGGAATGATCTTTATTCTGAAGATCAGACGGAAGAAAATGATATTACAGTAGAATTGCAAAAAAACACGCAATATGAAGAAAGTGACATTACAGAAGTTACTGGTGCATTAGAAGAAAACATAAAAGTAACCGATTATATGCTTGGAAGCTTTAAGGGAACAGAGATTAACGGAAAAATGTACAAGATTACATTAAGTCCAGATACTAAAGTAAAAATACAGGCATTTGGTTTTGATGATGATGCACTGAGCATTAATGTATTAAAGAAAAATGATAATCAATTGGAATATGCAGGCATACAAGACAATTATTTGGAAAATTTAACTGATCAGGAAGCAACTTATTATATCTATTCAGGATATTATGGATGTATGCAGGAATTTAGAGTTGTATTTGGAGAAATAATAAAACAAACTACGCCAATTGATATTGACAAAGCTACAGTTACAGATATTAAGGTAGGTGAAAATTTTACTCTTAGTAAAGAAGAAAAACAGCGATTGAAATATGATTATTTGCAATATCGAGATACAACAAAGGATGCGTCGACTATAACAACAGAAAAAAAGGAGGCACATTGGGCAAGATTGTGTGTTCCGGAAGGGTGTGTATATGAAGTAATTATTCCAAAAGGTAATATTACTATGATGAAATATGATTCAAATTGGAATGTATATGAAAGATTAAATCTTGAATATGGAAATTCTGGGGATTATTGGGAAGCTACAGAGGGAACATATTATTTTTATAGTACGAACGACAATGAAGCTAATATTTCCGTTACCGAACTTTCGGATGTGTCAACAATAAAAGAAAATGCCGTTGAGATTACAGAAGAAAATGTAAAAAATGGTCAGGTTGAGCATGAAAATGGTTCAAAGTTTTATAAGTATTGTTCAGCAATGCTGGATGGAAAGGCAAATTATCAGGCATCGCTTGGAGTTTTATATAAAATTACGGTTCCTGCAGGAGCGATATATGTAGTTGATGGAACAGTTGGTTATGCAATTGTGTATGACAGTGAGTTTAATTATGTAACCAATAATGGAAAAATGGAGAACACATCAAATGAAGCGAAGTCTTATTATGTATGGAAAGTAACTCATTCATATGATGAGAATGCCAATATGCAGATTAAGACGATCACTTCAAAATTGGCTGAAGAAAAAACAAATGCCACTTTGTTACAAGTTGGAACATCTGAAACATATCAATACGATGATTCTGATGACACATATATAAGCATGCTGGCTTACAATTATGGGGAAAGTACATATGTAATAGAGAATGCTAAGGTGTACGCGGTTGATCCAGGAATTTATACATTAAATGTGAAATCAGATAATCCAGATGTAAATGCAAAATTATATCTTTTTGAAACAGATGATTTGCATGTACATACAGGGGATTTGCTAGATTATGAATCAGGTTATAGTACAAAACTGAATTTGAGTGAGGAAAAAAATGTTCCAATCAAATTGTTGAACAAAGGATATCTTGTGATTTCAGGAGATGCAAGTCATCTGGATTCATCAATCGTACTTACTTTAAATAAGGACGAGGATAATCGCCTGTCTCAAAAGACAGATGAAATTTGTGAAATTTATAATGGAGAAAATGAGTGTATTAGTGAGCATGATATATATACGGTTGTAACTGCAGGAGACGGGTATAACATTTACAATCAGTTATCTGGAGTATGGTATAAGTATAATTTGGATGCCTATACAGAGGTTGAAATTACAGTTCCATTAAGCGGAGAAATGTATGTGTATTCAAATCCAGAAGAACCAGCAATTAGATATATTGAAACATATGGAGGAAGTTATACATATAAATATAAAAATGAAGAAATGACACCATGTGAATTGTATATATGTGTACAGCAAAATCCGAGTTATACGCCAGCGGTAAATGTTATTACCGTGGATGCATATAGCTTGGCTGGCGATATTACTCTGAAACAAAGTCAGGCAACAGAACTCAAGCCGGGGAGCTTTACAACATCGAAAGATGGGGTTGACTGGGTAATGATGCCAGATGATTATGACGAGAATGGATATATAAATGAAGTACGTTCAAGGGGAAAATTGTATAAGCTTTCAGTAGATTCAAAAAGCAAAGTTGATATTAAATATGATGATTCGGATTTATCGGTATTTGACGATTTATTAGAACTTCCTTTTGCAAGAGGAAATAAAGAGGTTGTATTTAACAATTTGTCAAAGGACACGAAGGTCTATTATATTTGGATCACCGGAGAGAATGACGATGTAACAGGAACAGTTGAAATAACGCCTTTGGAGAAAAGAGAAAATGGAAATAAAATAGAAACAACAATTCCGTCAACAGGGACAACGACTGTTACAATCGAAGAGGATAAGAACTCAAACGAAGCAACAATAAAGACTTCATCTACAGAGGATAAGGGTATTTCTTCAGAAGCAATCGAGGAAAGTATAAAAATAGCAAATCAGTACAATTCGGATAACGAAGGTGAGACAAAGATAACAAGCATTCAGACTTCTTATACAGATGGTGCGCAGGCAACCGTATCTTCAGATGTATTGAACAGCTTGAAGGATGCAGAAGTTTCTCTGGAGGTCAGCAAGAAAGCATCGGACGGAACGATAGAATATACATGGAGCTTTGATGCAGACTCCCTGAAGGAAACGGATGTCACAAGTGGCGTGAATACGAAGCTGGAAGTGTTTGAGGATGCAGAAGGCTATGAGGATCAGAAGGTAGTCGATGAATTGACTGATCCAGATGCAACGAAGTGTGTAGTGGCATTTGCACATGATGGTAAACTTCCAAAGAATACGAAGGTAACAATCGCAGTTGGCGACCAGTATGCAGATGGAACTACGGTTTATTACTACCATATCAACAAAGAGACAAATATATTAGAACCGATCGACAGTGTTGTAGTAGAAAATGGCATGGTTACATTGGTACTTAGCCATTGCTCTGATTATGTAATATGCGACAAGAAGGTTTGTAAGCATGAGAAAACAGAAGTCAGAAACGCAAAGAAAGCAAGCTGTACAGAAGCAGGCTATACCGGTGATACTTACTGTGTAGACTGTGACGCAAAGCTTGCAACAGGTGAAGTGATCGCCAAGAAGGATCATACATCCAGTGACTGGATCGTAGATAAGGCAGCAACCGTCGATGCAGAGGGAAGCAGACATAAGGAATGTACCGTCTGCAAGACCGTTCTTGCAAAGGAAGCAATCGCAAAGCTTCCAGCACCAACACCGACGCCAGAACCAGTTGTAATACCGGATGTGACAATCCGTTACACAACCCATGTACAGACTTTTGGATGGCAGGGTGATGAGAACAATGCAAACAAGTGGTTTGTAAATGGTAAGATGGCTGGTACAAGTGGCAAGGCAAAGAGACTGGAAGGCATCAAGATCCGTGTTTACGGAAATGACAACCTTGGAATCCAGTACACAACCCATTGCCAGAGCTACGGCTGGCTGCCTTGGTCCGCAAATGGTGAGATGAACGGAACTGAGGGTGAAGCAAAGCGATTAGAGGCAATCAAGATCCAGCTTACAGGCGCAGATAAGGATAAGTACGATGTTTATTACAGAGTGCATGCACAGTCTTATGGCTGGCTTGGCTGGGCGAAGAACGGTGCACCATCTGGAACCGCAGGCTATGCAAAGAGACTCGAAGGAATCCAGATCGTGGTAGTGAAGAAGGGCGCAGCTGCACCGGGTGTCAACTACGCAGGTGTTAACGCAGCATCTGGCGTACATCAGGCAAAGAGTTATATTGCAAAGGCTGGTTCTTCTCCAGTGGTTGGCAATCAGGCAACTTCAAATACAAATCCAAGTGTGGCTGGAGAGGCAAATGTCAATGTTGCATACCGCACACACGTACAGACCTTTGGCTGGCAGGGATGGAAGTATAACGGACAGATAAGTGGTACTTCCGGACAGGCAAAGAGACTCGAAGGTATCAATATCAAGCTTACAAATAAGCCATACAGTGGAAGCATTGTTTACACAACCCATGTACAGACTTACGGCTGGCAGGGAAATGAAAACAATCCAAATACTTGGAGGCGCGATGGAGATATGTCTGGTACAAGTGGAGAGGCGAAGCGTCTCGAAGCAATCCGTATTGCACTGACTGGCGAGATGGCAGAGCATTACGATGTATATTACCGTGTACATGCACAGAGCTTTGGCTGGCTTGGCTGGGCAAAGAACGGCGAAGCAGCAGGAACCGCAGGACTTGCGAAGAGACTGGAAGGAATCCAGATCGTGCTTGTACCAAAGGGTGGTAATGCACCAGCGAGAAGCTATCAGGGTATCACCAGTGTGAAAACACAGGCATATATCAAAAAATAAGCAGTAAAAACAGGGCTTCGGGGAGTGAAATCCCCGGAGCTTTTTTTGTCTAAAATATTGAAAGTAAGGGAAGAATGTGCTAAAATACCTAAGTTTGTTGTAGTTGAGTATGTATATAGAGATGAGGAAAGAGATATGCAGATTACAAGAGAAGATGTAAGAAACGTAGCAATTATCGCCCATGTCGATCATGGTAAGACAACCCTCGTGGACGAACTGTTGAAGCAGAGTGGTGTATTCCGTGACAATCAGGAAGTCGCAGAGCGTGTCATGGATTCGAATGACATCGAGCGTGAGAGAGGTATCACAATCCTTTCTAAGAACACCGCAGTTACTTATAAGAATACAAAGATCAACATCATTGATACGCCGGGTCATGCTGATTTCGGTGGCGAGGTAGAGCGTGTCTTAAAGATGGTAAATGGCGTTATCCTCGTGGTAGATGCATTTGAAGGTGCGATGCCACAGACGAAGTTCGTGCTCAAAAAAGCACTGGAACTGGATCTGAACGTAATCGTGTGTATCAATAAAATCGATCGTCCGGAGGCAAGACCGGCAGAAGTAGAAGAGGAAGTATTGGAGCTTTTATTAGAGCTTGATGCAAATGAGAAGCAGCTTGACTGCCCATTTGTTTACGCATCCGCAAAGGCAGGTATTGCATCCCTTTCACCAGATGAGCCGGGTACAGATATGCAGCCATTGTTCGAGACGATCCTGAAATATATTCCGGCACCAACCGGTGATCCAGATGCAGGTACACAGATTCTGATCAGTACGATTGATTATAATGAGTATGTTGGCCGTATCGGTGTAGGTAAGGTGGATAATGGTACGATCAAGCTGAATCAGGATGCAATCATCGTAAACCATCATGAGCCTGACAAGTACCGCAAGGTAAAGATTGGTAAGTTATATGAGTTTGAAGGCCTGAACAAGGTGGAAGTGAACGAGGCAGGTATCGGCTCGATCGTAGCGATTTCCGGTATTTCAGATATCCACATCGGTGATACAATCTGTTCACCGGATGATCCGGAACCAATTCCGTTCCAGAAGATTTCTGAGCCTACGATCGCCATGCATTTCATGGTAAATGATTCACCGCTCGCAGGTAAGGAAGGAAAGTTCGTTACTTCCCGTCATCTGCGTGACCGTCTGTTCCGTGAGTTAAATACTGATGTTTCTCTGCGTGTGGAAGAGACAGACACGACTGAGAGCTTTAAGGTATCTGGACGTGGTGAGCTGCATCTGTCTGTATTGATCGAGAACATGCGTCGTGAGGGCTATGAGTTCGCAGTAAGTAAGGCAGAGGTTATCTATAAGGAAGATGAGAAGGGCAAAAAGTTAGAGCCGTTCGAGATTGCAGTCATTGATGTGCCAGATGAATTCTCCGGTACCGTTATCAATATGCTGAATCAGCGTAAGGGTGAGCTGCAGGGTATGGCACCAACTGGAAATGGTACAACGAGACTGGAGTTCTCAATTCCATCCCGTGGACTGATTGGTTTCCGTGGTGATTTCATGACCGCTACCAAGGGAAATGGTATCATCAATACGATGTTTGATGGTTATCAGCCATACAAGGGCGATATGAATTACAGAAGTCAGGGTTCTCTGATCGCGTTTGAGTCAGGAGAGAGTATCACATATGGTCTGTTCAATGCACAGGAGCGTGGAACACTCTTTATCGGACCGGGCGAGCAGGTCTACGGCGGTATGGTCGTTGGACAGTGCGGTAAGGCAGAGGATATCGAAGTAAATGTCTGCAAGAAGAAGCAGCTTACGAATACACGTGCATCCGGTTCCGATGATGCGCTGAAGCTGACACCTCCAAAGATCCTTTCTCTGGAGCAGGCACTGGATTTCATTGATACTGACGAGCTTCTGGAAATCACACCGAAGTCCATCCGTATCCGTAAGAAGATTCTGGATCCAACACTTCGTATGCGTGCAAAGCGTGCAATGCAGTCGAATTAATCTGTCGAAAACCATCATATTAAAAAACAATGTGAGAAATCCGTTAAATTTGTGCAAAATTGACGGATTTCTCTTTATTTTTTGTGGAAGATTTATGCGCGGTGTGATAAAATAAAAAAGACGGAGCGGAATACATAGGAGATGTGTATTTTGCTGAAAAATAACAGGAGGAGGTTACTATGGGTTTAACAATATGGCTGATTATAACTGTGATACTGATCGTGGTTGAGATCATTACACTCGGACTTACGTCCATATGGTTCGCAGGCGGTGCATTTGTGGCAGGACTGATCTCGCTGACCGGTGCACACTGGTTGGTGCAGCTTCTTGTGTTTGCGGTTGTGTCGACGTTGCTTTTTGTGTTTACCCGGCCATTTGCGGCGAAGCATCTGATGAAGAATGTGGAGAAGACGAATGTAGACAGTCTGATTGGAAAAGAAGGAATCGTCAAGCAGGAGATCAACAATCTGGAGGCACAGGGTGTTGTGAAGCTTTCGGGCATGGAATGGTCTGCACGTTCCGCAGATGATTCGAAGATTGCTGCGGGAGAGAAGGTTCTCGTGCAGAGCATCGACGGCGTGAAGCTCATCGTGACGAAGAGCACACAGGCATAGGATAGTATAGAAGAGTTGATTGAAAAAGGGAGGCAGAAAGATGAATGGAGCACAGATATTAGGTATTTTTCTTGTAATTTTGGTTGTTGTAGTGATTTGCAGTTCTATACGTGTTGTACCACAGGCACATGCATATGTCATTGAGCGTCTGGGACTGTATCAGGGAACCTGGGAGCCGGGATTACATTTTAAGGTTCCGGTGATTGACCGTGTGGCAAAGAGGGTAAATTTAAAAGAACAGGTAGTGGACTTCCCACCACAGCCAGTTATCACAAAAGATAACGTTACAATGCAGATCGATACCGTTGTATATTTTCAGATCACGGATCCAAAATTATACAGCTATGGTGTAGAAAATCCGATCATGGCGATTGAGAATCTGACAGCGACAACACTTCGAAATGTTATCGGTGATCTGGAATTAGACGAAACATTAACTTCCAGAGAGACAATTAATACTCAGATGAGAG
>OHXS01000193.1_pt1 | contig 16685 bp, 10 predicted proteins | sample 1580011 | NCBI WGS metagenome assembly OHXS01 (sample SAMEA3882534, study PRJEB24775) | human gut metagenome | biome: human-associated habitat; feature: intestine environment; material: feces | place: Netherlands | collected 2009/2010
GCATCGGCAGGTAAACCAATAGCAGCAGCCAGGAAATTCTGATTCTCTTATGCGTTATCCGCTGCATTTAACAATATTTATTTTCTGCAATTATCTACAGTCTTCTGATTTTTCCGTTTGCAAAGTTAATCATTTCTTCCTAAAATGCTGCATTTCCCAATTATTTTTGTACTTTTGCAACAAAATTTTTAAAATAGGCGTACCCGATTCCAGGGGGATGTTGTATTATGAACAAAGTAGAATCATAAAAACAAGAAAAAATGATGAAAAGAACGACTTCCCTTATACTGTGTCTTGTCTTGAGCATTTCCCTATTTGCTCAAAGCAGAGGTATGACCTTTCAGGTGCATAACGAAACGCTTACTTCCGTGTTGAAGAAGATTGAAAAGGCGGGCGAGAAGAATATCCTCTTTGCCTATCAGGCTACCGACCAATATCGCGTTACTGCCAATATCCAGGCTAAGCGCCAGAAGGAAGCCCTGGAGATGGTGCTGCAAGGGAAACCTTTCTCCTTTGTAGAGCACAACACCTATTTTGCCGTTCAATATACGGGCAAGACAACCCGGGTGGAACAGATCAAGGGCAGGGTGGTGGATGAGCACCAGAAGCCTCTGCCTTTTGCCAACGTGGTGTTGATTTCCTCCGTCAGCAAGGCTTATGTGGCCGGTTGCGTAACGGCAGAGGATGGAAGTTTCGTGCTTCCTTATGCCGATAAGGATGTGATGCTGAAGGTTTCTTTTGTGGGCTATAAGTCGCAGACCATGGCCTGCAAGCCTACCATGCACATCGGTCTGCATCCCGACACCCAGCAGCTGAAGGCGGTAACCATCAAGAGTACCCGCCCCAATGTGGTGTACAAGGACGGTGCCTTCACCACCCTGGTATCAGGTACCATCCTGGGCGAACTGGGCTCTGCCGAAGATATGATCAGCCAGTTGCCCTTCGTTTCGGGCGAAGCGGGCAGTTGGGAAATCATCGGTCGTGGAGCGCCCGAGATTTATCTCAACGGCAGGAAACTGGAGAATCTGAACGAACTCAAGCGATTGAGTGCCAAGGATATTCTGAAGGCAGAAATCGTTACCGTTCCCGGAGCGCAGTATAGTTCCAAAACCAATGCCGTAATCCGTCTGCGTGCCGTTCGCAAGCGCGGACAGGGCTTGAGCGGAAGCCTTTATTCTGAATATATACAGGGTCGTTATTCGCCTCATGGCTATGAGGATGTGCAGTTGAACTACCGCACGGGCGGACTCGATATCTTCGGCGAAGTGGGAGCGGGATTGGAACGCTCGCACACCACCGCCCATTCCGAAACCCAGCTCCATACTACCAGCGACTGGGAATTCAACAGCCGTAGAACCACGAAAACCCTTGGTGGAGAGATTCTTATGAACGCAGGTTTCAACTATGAGATTTCCGAGCAGCAATCGCTGGGTATGCGCTATGAGACAATCAACATGATAGGCAACAACTACACTCACAGCTGGGGAGCTACCGATGTGTGGGAGGATGGCAAACTGACGGAAAGCATGGGCGTAGATCTGTTTTCGAAGAGCAAGCCCCATTGGTCGCATAGCGTGAACGCCTATTATAATGGCGATTTCGGCAAATGGAACATCAACTTCAATGGTGACTTCTATAATAAGGTGAGCCAGAGCACCCAGACGGCGATAAACAACGGAAAGCTGGATGCGGAATCAGAGAGCAAGGTGAAGAGTAATCTCTATGCTGCCAAGCTGGTGGTGTCGGGACCTTTGTGGAAGGGTAGGCTTTCCTTCGGAACGGAAGAGATGTTTACTAACCGCCACAACGACTTCACCCAGAGCGGCTTTTCTGCCGATGCCTTCAATCACATCCGTCAGTCTATCTATGCCGGATTCCTGGAGTATTATCTGAACATCGGACGCATGAACTATGGAGCCGGTTTGCGATACGAATACCAGAAGACCGATTATTACGAGAAGGATGTGCTGCAGGCAGAACAGAGTCCCAGCTACAGGGATTGGATTCCCTACGTATCTGTCGGCTACAGCAAGGATAATCTGAATCTTGCCTTCTCCTATCGTCTGAACAAGTACAGTCCTATCTACGTCATGCTTCAGAGCAGCATCGACTACGACAGCAAGTACGAGTACAAGTCCGGTGACCCTCATCTCAAGCCTCAGAAGCAGCACAGTTTCAACCTGTCGGGCAATTACAAGTGGCTGTCGTTCATGGCTTACTACAACTATGTACTTGATATGTACATGACCTGGTACAAGCCTTACGACGAGGTGAATCATCCGAGTGTGCTTTTGCAGACGATGGCTTCGGTGCCTCATTCCTACCATTGTGGAGCCAATATCCGTGTGGCGCCTTCGTTTGGAATCTGGTATCCTAACCTCACGGCGAGTGTCTTCTACTGTCATGATAATGTAAATCATCTCAATATCCCCGAGTTTGACAAAAACCAGCCTCAGTTTACATTCAGCATGAACAACAATCTGAGGCTGCCCAACCGGTGGTTCATGAATCTTTCGGGTAATGTCAGCACGAATGCAGAGATGGGAATCGGAAGGAGGAAATGTACGGGCAACATGCAGTTCCGGGTTTCCAAGAACTTCCTGAAGAATGATGCCCTCAAGGTGATGTTTGTAGTGCAAGACCTCTTGCATACAGGATATTATTATTTCGAGGCAAACGGCACGCAGTCGCATCGCACGTTAACCCGATATGCAGATAATCAGAAAATTCTCATGAATGTGAGATACACATTCAACGCAACAAGAAATAAATATAAAGGTAGTGGCGCAGGACAGAGCGAAAGACAACGACTTTAAGCAGCTATTCCTGGAAATGTATCCTCGACTGGTGCGTTATGCCGTGTCCCTTTTGGGAGACGGCAACGAGGCCCGTGACATTGTGGGAGATGTTTTCGAGAAGGCGTGGAACCAATTCTCCTCCTTGCAGATGGAAACAAGGAGGAGCTGGCTCTACGCATCGGTGAGAAATGCCTGTCTCAACTGGCTCAAGCACCAGCAGGTGGAACAGACCAACGTAGAGGCGCTGATAGAGGCCACCCGGTATGATATGAGTACCCGGTATGAGGAGCACGAGCGCCTGCTGCAACAGGCGGAGCGGATAGCGAGGGAACTGAAGGAACCCACCTGCACGATTCTCCGCCTCTGCTATTTCGAGCATCTCACCTATCAGCAGGCAGCCGACAGGCTGGGCATCAGTCCCAACACCGTGAAGAAGCATATTTCCAAGGCACTCGCCATTTTGCGCGAGCGAATGAAGCATACAAACATAGAGAATTAGGAGGAAAAATCATGAATAAGAATCAAGATCAAGAACTGGATTATAGAATGGATTCTGTATCAGAAAATGTTTCTGAGAATGCTTCTGAGAAAGTTTCAGAAAATGTTTCTGATGCCCGGCTTTCCCAGATATTCGGGGAAGCCTTGGGCGATGAGCCTTCGAAGGAAGAAACGCTGGCAGCTTGGGAAGCTTTCGAGAAGAAGCATATTTCTTCAGAGAAGGAACATCTACAGAAGGCAGAAGATGAATTGTCTGAGAAAAAGATAGAGGATGAAATCGGAAGAGAAAATGGAAACGAAATCGAAAGGGAAATCGAAGGTGAATCTTCTTCCAGAAAGGTTTCTAAAGCCCGAATCCTGACTTGGATTACGGCATCTGTTGCAGTAGCGGCAAGCCTCTTCCTTTTTATTTTCCGTTCATCCCAGGAGATTTCTCTGCCTACGGAGTTCTCCATGGAGCTTTTCTCGGAGGTCACTTCTCCCAAGCAGGTGGAGCAGACCCTGAGCAATGGCTATTGCGTGGTTTCCACCCCGGCAGCAACCACCACATTGGTAACGCTGAGCGATGGCACCAGGGTGATGCTCAACGCCAATTCTACGCTCGAATATCCTGCATCTTTCGATGATGCAGAAGTCCGGGAAGTCCGTCTGAAGGGCGAGGCTCATTTCGAAGTAACCAAGAATCCTCATCGGCCTTTTGTGGTAAAAGCGGGCGAGATGCAGACGCAGGTATTAGGCACCATATTCGACGTGAAAGCCTATCGCAAGGATGCCCCAAAGGTAACCCTGATGCAGGGCAAGGTGAAGGTGAGCAATGCCGATACTGAGGTGGAAATGCGCCCGGGGCAGACCGCTACGCTCCAGTCGGATAAGATAGTGGTGTCTAAGGCTTCCCCTTCAGCCTCTGATTGGCTGGAGGGCGATTTTGATATGGATCAGGTTACGCTGGCAGAGGCGATGAGCGACATCGGAGCCTGGTACAACAAGACCGTAGTCTTCCAGTCCCAGGCGAATATGGGTAAGCTCATCCACTTCCGCTTCTCCCGCAGGGCAAGCCTGCAGGAAATCATCACGGCGCTGAACGAGATGGGTGTGGCAAAAGTCAGAATAGAAAAGGGCAAGATCATGGTGCTTTGAGCCATGGTCTTGCCCCTTTTCCTATTCCATCTCCCATATTGGCATAACCTCAATCCTTATTCCGTCTCGTTCGAAGGTCTCTCGTTGGGAGAAAGTGATGATTTTTCCCTGTTTGCAGCCTGTAACAGAGGAGGCAGCTATCAAGCCTCCTATCTCTCGTTCTACGTTATCATCATTCAATGTCCAGCAGACTTGTATCAGCTCAGCTACACGCTCGCCCTTTTTCACAACGAAGTCGCATTCCTTCGATTCATAGAAGTAGAATATCCCGTCCTCTTCTCCAAGTGTTCTCTCTAAGTTGAGATAAACAATATTCTCCAAAGCCTTGCCTGCATCTTCGCTCTCAGGCAATAATACGGCATTGCGCAGGGCAATGTCAGCCACATAATACTTGGCAGGAGCAGAACGCTGTTTTACCATCGACTTATCGTATTTTTCCACTTTGCGAAACATGAAAATGTTGCAAGCATAGTCGAGCCACAGATAAAGGGAATCCTTGGAGACCTTTAAGCCTTGCGATTTCAAGTCGTTATAAATATTGTTCACGCTAGTCGGCTTCGTGAGATTGTTCATCACACGCTTTAAGAAATAACGCACCACCGAAGGAGAAGCTCCGATATGATAATGTTCCACCATATCCCTGAAGAGCATGGTGTTGAAGTAAGACTGCAGGATTTTGACTTTTTCCATCTTGCTTTTTTCGAGAACAACCTCTGGAAAACCGCCCTCCTCGCAATATCCGCGGAAGGAGACCGCCATCTTTGCCTTGCCAGCTTCGCTAAATGGATTTGCCTTGATGCCCTTGAACGCCAAATATTCCTTGAAACTCAAAGGATACTCGCGATATTCGTCAGGCCATCCTCGTAAAGCGGAAGCCATTTCTTCAGAAAGCATCTTGGCTGTGCTACCTGTTACAAAGATATGCTTGCAATAATTCTTATACACCCGGAGAACAAAGAGTTCCCATCCCTCTATGAGTTGTATCTCATCAAAAAACATATAAACATCCTTAAGCGATGTATCAGGATACATTTCACGATAAGCTTGCAGCAATTCATCGAAGTTTTCGGGCGACATGGAGAGAAAACGTTCATCGTCGAAGCCTACATAGAGGATGTGCTCTTTTGGAGTTCCTTGTTGTAGCAGGCGGTTAATCGTAAGTCCCAATAATGATGACTTTCCGCAACGGCGAATGCCAGTAACAGTCACGATGCGGTTTCCATCCAACGGGAGTTGGGTGCTTCTCTCTTGCAAGGCAAAAGGTAATTCCTCTTGGTGCAAGGAAATGATTGACTGAAATGTGCTGTGTAGTTCCATTTGTGTACCTTCTTTATTACTGATTATTTTATTGTTAATATGTAGATACCTACACTCGGTTGCAAAGATACAAACTTTCCTTCTAAAAAGGAAAGAAATCGGTAATTATTTCCTTTTCAAAAGGAAAACTATCTGTTTTTTATCTGAAATCTCTTTTCTACTTTAAAACATTGTACTATCTTTGTGCTATCTTCCTGAAGATTGGGATTTGAGTGAGATTCTATTTTTCATACATTCTCATTGCATCTTGATGCAAGTCGTGTATCTGTTCAGCCAACCATTCTGGTGAGAGGATTCTCAATTGGCTTCCCCGGCTCATTAAATATCCAAAGAAATCTACGGTAGGGCGCATGGTAATTTCGAAATCCATATAGTTGTCGCCTTTTGCGATAGCTTTTTGAGTTGCATGGAGGGGTAAGTCTTTTACTCGATACTGTTCGTAATCGTAAGCTCTAAATCTAATTCGCTCAACAGTAGTACCGTCGCCAATCAGCACTCCGTAATATTCCTTGAAGTAATCTTGAGCGTTGAAGTCTTGAGCTATCTCAAATTTGATATCTGTGGATTCTATGCTTTTGATTCTATCAAGTGAGAATAGGGCATAGTAATCCTTTACTTCTTGGGTTTCTGCTTCTGTATAATGGAAGTGTCCCAATACATACCAACGTTGCTTATGCAATTTTATGCAATATGGCTCGATAGTATAGCTTTTGGCATTTGTATTGCCATACCTCTTGTAAAGAATGGTTGTCTTGATGTTTCGTTTCATGGCATCAAGGATTAGTTTGAGGCTTTCGCCTTCATAGGGTACAGTTTCAAGCACAATCCTATCTTGAAGCGATACACATTCGCTAATAATATTGTTGGATGCAAGTGTGGCTAACATCCAGTTTTGTATGGAGTCAGACTCTAATGCTTCAGGATTTCCAATAGAATATTTATATCCGTTTTTCCTGTTGCACTCGATGTATATGCCAAAAATGTCTTCTATGGCATCTTTGTGTCGATTGAAGGTTGAACGAGCCAATTCTATTCCTTCGCTCATGTCTGTTTCAAGCCATTTCTTTTGAATATCTGTAAAAGAAATAGCTCGGGCTTTGTTGATGGTGTTTACCAACCAAATGTATTCTTTGAATTTCGCTTGAGTTCTCATGTTATATACGATTTTATCTAGATTAAATAACGAGATTTTTGCGATTTTATTGATTTATGATACATTTTTCCTTTAAAAAAAGGACTTGTCCTATGATTTGATACAAGTTTTTCTTATCTTTGTGCCGACATAACAATAATTTCTTAAAATATGAACTATGATGAAGTAAAATTACGCAGTTTGATAGGCAAATGTCAATGGACTTTTGCCAAGACTATGCCTACGTGTCCTCATGAGTACCTTGTGAGGAATAAATGTGCCTTGTCTGATGAGGAATTCGTCTATTTTGTAGTGGCACAAAGAGAATTTGGTGTTCCACAACAATGGTGGAAATATAATTTCCCTTATCTTCATATTGATGGGTATAAGTATTGGACGATGGGAGATACCATAGAGAATACTATCATTATCAATAGGGCGAAAGACGATAATTCACAAATACATATAGTTGAACAACAATCAGTTGAACAACAATCCCAAAAGGATAAACTTACGTTGTCTATAACTACTGTTGGTGATTTGCTTCTTCGTCAAACGATTTCGAATGGCGGGGAACCCATTAATGGTGTGAATCTGTCGATTCCGATCTATCAGCGTCCATATAAGTGGACTGCTCGTAATGCAATACAGTTGCTTGATGATATTATCGAAGCGATGAATGAAAATAAAGAAAGTTACAGGGTAGGTACTCTGATTCTTCATCGAGCATCAAGCCAAGGCTCGTATGATATAGTTGATGGCTTGCAGAGAATCATTACGTTCTCTTTGTTGTTAAAGGCTTTGGGGAAGAACGATATAGCCTTTCTCCAGCAAGAATTATATGATAATGAGTATAATGCCCGTAATATATCCAATAATTATCGAGCATTGGAACGACGCGTCAGCAAACCTGATTTGGAAGCAAGCCAACAACAGAAAGAAGACTTTTATGTAAAGGAACGGGAGTGTAGAAGACTGGAAGAATTTGTAGAGAACAGATGTGAACTTATTGTTGTTGTCACATCTGACGTTTCTGAAGCCTTTCAGTTCTTTGATTCTCAGAATGCTCGTGGCAAAGCTCTATATCCACATGATTTGCTGAAAGCTTATCATTTACGTGAAATGATTGGTATAGAGGAGAATGAGGTTGAAAGAATCGTCAAGGGATGGGAACAAATATCTCAAAGTGGTTTGGCAGATTTTTTCGGAAACTATCTGTATCGTATCAAAGAATGGGTAAATGGCAATAGGGCAGAAGTGTTGGATGAACGTAATATCCACATGTTCAAGGGGATTACTCGTTCTGCACGAACTCCTTATGCTCAATTCTATAAGAGTGCTTATTGTTATGCAGATATGGTAAATTCTTCTGCTATGCCATTCGTTTCTGGAACTCGCAATATCAATGCATTTCAATTGGACGCTCCAATTATAGCAGGCAAACCTTTCTTTGAATATACGAAGCATTATTATGCCATACTAAAGGACATTCAAGATAATAGCAAGTACGAGGGGTTCTATATCAACGACAATATTATAGTGAAGACATTGGATCGCTATTTCAAGAAGGGAGTAGGCAATGGTATTGCTCGATTGCTGTTTGATACTTCGGTACTCCTGTATGTAGATAGGTTTTGTCCGGAGTCATATCCAACCAAAGAAGATATGGAGCTATTTGAGCAATTTGTCGTTTATGCCTTTGTTTGGGCTTATTCGCTTAGAGCGCAATATACAAATCTGGGATGGCTTTCTGCTCAGAATTTCATTATGGAAACTAATGAGAATTTGAAGAATTCATTTAATATGTACAAGTTGATAGCCAGGCAGGATACCCCCACTACATTACTCAGCGTGTTGGCAGACAAGCTAACTCCTTTGTCTTATAGCGACTTAAAGGATGGGAAAAAGAATGGCAGAACAAATGCCGAGAATTTGGATGAGCATGATGGCGATGGAGTCTATCTGAATTATCTCTATTTCTTTGAAGTAAATCGTTTTTATAAATAGTAGAAGACAATGAAAGATTTGAAAAGTATTTTGAAAGAGTGTTCTATCAATGAAATCTATTGTGATAATCACAGAGCACCTATTACATACGTAATTCCTATCTACCAGCGTAACTATGCGTGGGAACGAGATGAAATCTGTGCTTTGATAAAAGATGTCCATGATTCTATGGATATGGGCAAAACGGTTTATTACATAGGGACTCTTGTCACTTATAAGCGTGATGAGAACAAATATGAGGTGATAGATGGTCAACAGCGTTTGACTACGATTTACATCATACTTAGAGCTTTGGGAGTGCATGACATTTATAATCGCTTGACTTATTCGGCACGAAAAGCTTCAGCTTCGACGATAGAGGCATTATCAGGGCGTGGAGAGAAAGATGACCTTGGTGAGATGCCTGACCTTGGTATCAAGAATGGCTTCGAGTCCGCAAAATCAGGACTGGATGAGATTGTTGGTTTGGCTCAAACTGATGTGGATAAATTCAAAGAGTATTTCTTGAATCATGTCCATATCATACATTATCGAGTGCCGAAGGATGTGGATTTGAACCATTATTTTGAGGTGATGAACTCTCGTGGCGAACAGCTGGAGAAGCATGAGATTGTTAAGGCAAAATTGAGTGAACAATTTATCGGGGATAATACCTCAATGGAGAAGTTCAGCCGTATCTGGGAAGCATGTAGTGATATGTGCTTCTACGTTCAGCAAAAAATGTCTGATATGAAAACTGTTTTTGGTGAGAACATGGATAGTTTCGTCTTAGAGTCGTTTGATGCATTTGCCGACATGCCAGCTAATGCTGGTAATTCTTTGGGTAGAAAAACGATTGCAGAGTTGTTGAATACTCCTGTTAGGCCTGTGCCCCAGAGTACGACGTTAGATGAAAATGATAGATTTCAACCAATCATAGACTTTCCTAATTTCCTCTTGATTGTGTTGAAGATTACGAGGATGAAGGAACAAGGATTTGATCCTTTGAAATTATCTCTTGATGACAAGGAACTGCTTCATGAGTTTGAGAAGATTAACATCACGGCCGATTTCGTAAAGCGGTTTGCTTATAATCTGTTGAAGGCTAAGTATTTCTTGGATAATTATGTGGTTCATCATACGCTCGGTGAGGACCGTATTTCTGAAAACCCGTGGAAGTTGCAGCGTTACTATAAAAATGGAAATGCTGTCTATCTGAAGGATTTGTCGGAAGACAAACCTGTGCAGGCAGAGCTGGTACAGTTGCTATCTATGTTCGAGGTAACTTTTACGGCGAAGCAACGCAAGAACTACCTGTTCTATTGTCTGTACCATTTGTTTGAGAACGATAATATTAGTGATTATCTCGTCTTTATGAGAGATTTGGCTGATAAGTACTTCTTTGATGTGTATCTGAATGCGGAAAAACTCAATGAAAGAAACCAGCCAAAGCCTAATAGCTTTGATGACACGATGATACGAAATGGACATCTGAATGTAGAACAGGAAAATGTAGAATGCGACTTTAATCGCATCTATCCTAAGGGAGCGCCCAATATACCTCTCTATGTGTTTGATTATACAGACTATAAAATATGGAGAAAGTATGCGGAGGAGCTACGTGGAGGAAAAGCTAAGAAAGGAGATGCAAAACGTATCGGATTCTTCCAAGATTTGGGATGTAGTGATTTTGAATTAGAGGTATTTAATAACTTCTATTTCTCTCGAACTCGTAAGAGCCTTGAACATTATTATCCTCAGGCTAAGGCTGGTAGCGATAAACCTATCAGCTCAGAAGACATTAATTGTTTTGGAAACTTTGCCATGATTGGTTCCGATGCTAATAGCTCCGGTTCTGACTGGAATCCAATTGATAAGAAAAACCGTTATTTGGATTCAAAGTCAAATCAAGTAAGTACAGCATCTCTAAAGTTCAGAATCATGTTGCAAATATGTCAAGACAATTATGATGATGGGATTAAGAATGAGACGGCTAAACGTCCTTTTGGTTTGGAATGGAATGTGGATGATATGAATGAGCATCAAGAAAAAGTGCTTAAAATCGTCATGAAAAGATAATATAAGATGCTTATTATTCCGTAAATAAGAAAAAGGGACAGAAAATCCTCCCGAAGCCTGCATCCGAAGACCGACGTGTGAGAGGCGTATCCTGTCCCTTTGTGGGTAAGCACAGAAAGGTCAAGGCCACGTCGCACCATACAGGTCCCTACGACCTGGCCCGATATTAGGGTTAACTTTCGACACAATTCTGTGCTTGTTGGTTTTGCTTGATGCGAATGGTCAAGCGAATTTGGTTCTCGTAATGGGCATCTTCGTTGATTTTGCTGATGCGGCATTCAAAGATAGATGCCCACCCCATTTCCAATAATTGGGCAATCTCTGTATTGGAAGTGCGAGGAAGATAGCCTAGCAGATATTCCTCTTTCTCGTTGTTATCTGCCACCTTTGAGTAAACCACAGCGACAGCATTCTTGTCGTATGGGTTCTCTTGGTCTCTTTGTAATTCAAGCAGAGTGCCGACCTTCAACTCTTCCCAAACTTCATTGGCATCATGATATTGGCGACCTGCGAGATGACATTCCTTGAAAAATATCTTTTTTCTCTTCATAACTTTACTATTTTGATTTCTGTGTGCAAAGTTAGCTTGCACTTGTGCCAATTCGTGGGACAGCAAGTCTTTATTTTATGTATTTTGAGGAAATATTTTGAACCGTATGGTTAAAAATGGGCTGAAAGTTCAAAGAGGGTGTGGCAAGAATCAAGATAGAAAAGGGCAAGATCATGGTGCTTTGAGCCATGGTCTTGCCCCTTTTCTTGTTCTAAAGCTCTAGTTGTCTTGCAGTAGCCATTTCCAGATAGGTACTACCTCTATCGTATAGCCATCTGCCTTTATTTGGGTCTGGTAATCACGGGTGATGATGTAGCCGTGATAGCCTGGAAAGGCTTTCAGAAATTTAATCAGTCCTCCTACTTCTCGCTCGTAGGTTGCCTCATCATTCAGATTGTAAGATACCTGTATGGCCAACTGGGCAGAAGGAACGCAGAAATCTATCTCTACGTTCTTGTTGAAATAATAGAGCAAGGTTTCTTCTGTCGTGTTTCTGAATCTTCTGTTCAGTTCTATCGCCACCATATTCTCCAACAGCTTCGTTTCTCCCTGAAACAGAAAGAGATTGAGTATTCCATTATCGGCAACGTATCTTTTTTGAAGTGTTGCCTGTTCTGTCATAGGTGAAACCAGATTCGGAATCGGGAAGAAGAGATACGCATCTTGCATGTATTCCAGGTAATCCTTTAGGGCCGGCAAACTGATGGTGTCTCCGGTAGATTTCACCATATGTTGCAATCTGGTCAGGGATGAAGGCTGCATCACGCTATCGGCAAGTTTTTTAGCCAGAAAGCGGAATATTCTTGAATTGCGAATGCTGTTTCTCTCCACGATGTCGCCAATCAGAATTTTCTGATACAGGGCATTGAGATATTCCCGCTTGTCGGGTTGCTCAAACGATTCAGCTATTCCCCCTTCGTAAAAGTAGGAACCAAAATAGTTGGATACTATTGATTTTATCTGCTGGTTGTATTCCCAGTTTTCACCTAGTTCTACTTGATGATAGGTTAGGTATTCTGCAAAGGAAAAAGGAAAGATTTCCTTCGGAATGTATCTTCCTCCAAGTGTAGAATACATTTCCTTGCCCAGCATCTTGGCGTTGCTGCCTGTAATCATCACGCGATATTGGGAGTCAGCCAGGCGGCGGGCAAATTTCTCCCAACCTTCTATATTCTGAATCTCATCAAGATAGACGAAGGGCTGTTTGCCTGGATATAGTTCCATGTAGGAATCCAGGATAGTGCCCAGTTCTTCAGCCTTGAGGGATGACAAGCGCTCATCCTCAAAGTTGATGTAGAGAATATCTTGGGCCGACTGTTCTCCTTTGTTGAGTCTGGTCTGAATATCCTGATACAGTAAGTAGGATTTTCCTGCTCGTCTGATACCTACGAGAATATAATTCGACTTGTCGCCGAAAAGGAAATCTCGGTGAACCAGTTTGTAGTTCGGGATGGCTATTTGCTTCTCGATGATGATATTTTTGATAATTTGCTTGTCCATACAGAAATATTTTAAAGTATACTTTGCAAAAATACGAAAATATTTCTAACTATACTTCGAAATAATCCTAGAAAGCGGTTTGTTTAAGGAAAATTAATGTTTTTCCTATGATTTTCTGTTCCTAAGGTGAAAAGCAAATGGATTGGGCTTGCCTTCTAGAGAAGAGGGGATTTCCCTGGGGCTGCGTTCCAGTTAGCTTGCTCCAGTTGTTCCAATTGATTTGAAAAATCTCAGTCTCAGTCTCTCAGTTAAAAAATAAGGGGGTATCATTCCCCCCTTTTTTCTATTCCTCTTCTTTCTTCTGTTTTGTAACTTACTGATTATTAATTAATTATATATAAATATATAATATATATATAAGAATAAAAGAAAAAGAGGGGGTACTTGAAAAATAACTGAGACAACTGAGACTGAGATTTTTGATGCCTTTAGCTGAAATCAAAAACAATCCTAAATCCCTATCAAGCAGATGTTTATGTGGATGGTATTCGTGCGTCTAAGTTTGTCACCATCTTCTCATAATCAGAAAAATGAAAATATTTCTTCCAAAAAAGGGGCGTTTTTCGGGATTTTATTCGTATTTTTGCCCTGTCGTTTGATACGATTTCAACAACAAACAATTCAAAACCTAAAAAAATAGTTGGATTATGAACATATTTAAAAAGCTATTTGGTGGCCAAAAGACTACTGAGGAAGTGAAACAGGAGAAGGAAAAAGACTTCGACATGGTGAAATATGATGGTGTTCGTGCTCTCCGCATGCATCAATTTGACCTTGCAGCCAAGTCTTTGGAACACGCTCTGCAGTTGAATGCCGAAGATTTGGAATGCCGCGACTATCTCTCGCAGGCTTACATCTCTATGGGTGATCTGCAGAAAGCCTATGAGCAGTTGCAGATTCTCTCGGAAGCCCAGACCGACAACGTGGCGGTGTTGCTGCGTATGGCGGATGTGGCGTATATGATGGAGAACTATACTGCCATGTCGGAGGTATGCGATAAGGCTCTTCACCTGGACACATCGAATCTGCAGACCTATCTCTATTATGCCAAGGCTTGCCGGGGATTGGGCGAACCCATCCGTGCCGTGTCGATGCTGACTGAGGCGATAGGCAAGCGTGAGGATTTCTATGCCGCCCGATTGCTTCGTGGCAGCATCCTGTTGGATCAGGCTCAGCTTTCCGACGCAGAACTCGATGCAACTTTTCTCTATGAGCATATTCCGGACAACGAGGATGTGCTGTTGCTGAAGGCTCGTGTAGAGAAGGCGCAGGGAAAGATGGAGGAGGCTGAACAGACCTACGGTAAGGTGATGGATGTAAATCCTTTCTCTATTGATGCGTATCGCGAGCGCAGCGAGGTTCGCAGAAGTCTGGGTGATAGTGCCGGTGCTGCCGAGGATGAGGCTGCTGCCAAGGAAATGGGTGCCGAAATTCCGGAACCATCAGAGGGAATAGAGCAGAAAATAAAGGAAAAAATGCAGCAGATGGACCCCTATAAGGTTTTCCATAACGAATACTGAATAATAGAATTTCATCTTTCTAACTGGAAAAAAATATTTTCCCAGTTAGAAAGATTATTTTTTATAACTACAAGTCGTTGTTTTATCTGATACCATTATCTCTATCGCTATTGTTCAGCTTACGGCTGCCTGTATGGTATCTGCGGCCATGACTGAAGTTGAAGCTGGCAGAAAAGACAAGCATGTTGCCCTGGTCAGCAAGGCGTACCTTGTTCTTCTGCTGCACATACTTGTTGAAAAGTTCATCCTTATACACGCAGCCATGAGGATAGAATACGAATAATCCGAGAACGCCAAACTGCCAGTTCTTATAACTGTAGGTTACGGCAAGATTGGAGGTTGGCTCTCCGCCGTTTGTCTTTTCTCCCCAAAAACTCTTTTCCACCTTATAGGCACCATAGCCAATGTTCCAATTGCCCGTCATGTGCCGAATTTCTGCTCCATAACTGAAGTAATTGAACTCGTGGGAATAATCCAAACCCTTTGTCTTGACATTCTGATACTCGCACATAAGGTTCAAATCCAGATGATCCTTGATGAGGTGAACTTCAGGAGTCAACAGCAGGTGCTTGTAATCATGACTCTTCTGATTCTTAGGTTTGCTCACAAAGAGATAAGAGCCATCCTCCCGCTTTTCGGGCAAAATAGAAGTAGCTATAGGCTTGTCGTAATACGTCCAGTTTCCCTCCAGGTACACAGACATCAGCGGAATGTTCCAGGAAGCCGACAAGGTATTGTTGTAGCCGGTAAATGGCTTCAGACCGCTATTGCCGTCACGCGCCTCAAAGCTGTTGGAATATTGGCGCAACTCGCTCAAGTCGGAAAGGCTTGGGATGTCTGACGTGATTTTGCTGCTCCATTTAAAACTCAGACGGTCGCTAGCCTTTGCCTGTAAAGTTACCTGTGGTCGAAACAGCCATTTGCTGTATCCGTTCTCCCCCTGATGGATGGAAGACCTGGTTGCGCCAACTCCCACCTGATAACTGAACCACTTCTGCTGTCCCTGTAGCTGGGTGAAAAGATAGAGATTGCTGTACTTCAATTCCGTATCAGCATTACTGCTTCCCACATAGATGTTATCTGTGTGGCTGATATTATATTGTCCACCTACCGATAAAGCCATCTGTTTCCAGTTCTTGCTGTATGTTCCTTCACCAATAAGAGAGCGCTTTCTACCAGTTGCATCATAACTGTAATCGGTCAGCGGAGCGTTCTTTACAGATTCATCCGGCGATTTGTTGAACGTATATTCCCTCATACGATACTGGTAATCTGTGCCGATGTAAGTACCCACCAGGTTCAGAGCCAGGTTCTGGTCATGGGGCATGTTGAGCGAATAATAAATGTCCAGAGATGGAATCTGCTCCAGCATTTTTCTGTTGTTTTGCAGATATTGATTTGCCTTGCTGCTTTCCTGATAAAGCTGGTTCATGCCTCTCACAGGACTGTTGTGATTGTAGAAATTCAACCGTACATTCAATGTATATTTGTCTGGCTCACTAAGATTATAACCCAACTGTACATTATTGGTGGTGTATAGGAACGGAGAATCATAACCTAAATAATTGCGATGTAGAGTTTCTCCTGTGGGCAGATGATAAGTACCGAGACTCTCATAGCTTCGTTCCTCTACCGAGCGATAGGAGAAACTGTAGTTGAGGCTGAATTCCGATTTCTTCACATTGTATTTGAAATAACCGTCGCTATTATTGAAACCTGCCTTGGTGCCTTGCATCGTAGAAACTCCACTCACATAACCGGCATAGCGTCGGCGGACCTGGTAGTTGATGACTGCATCCAGATTGCTGTCTCCATATTTGAGTCCTGGAACATTGATGAATTCCACCTTTGTAACTTCATCCGGCTGCAAAGCCAATACATCTTGCATGCTAGCCTTGACATCGTTGATGCGTATTTGCACATCTCCGCCCTTTAATGACAGAACTTTGCGTTCTGCTCGATTTACGATAATGGTAGGCAAAGACAAGTTGTCCAACAGATCATAACCATTGGAAGCCGTTTTCACCTGCTCTTTTGTAGGGAAGATGATTTGTCTATCTACTTTTTCTACAACCCTTGCGGCTTCAACGGTCACACCTTTCAACAGGTATGAATTCGCCTGCATCCTCACATTTCCGATGCGGGCAATAGGTACCAGCTTGCAAATG
>OHXS01000203.1_pt1 | contig 16069 bp, 10 predicted proteins | sample 1580011 | NCBI WGS metagenome assembly OHXS01 (sample SAMEA3882534, study PRJEB24775) | human gut metagenome | biome: human-associated habitat; feature: intestine environment; material: feces | place: Netherlands | collected 2009/2010
GCAAGATATCCTACACAGTAGACAGAGCGAAGGCAGAGGCTGCCGATAGCATCACATATGAGTATGGTGATGTTAAGGAGAACGCATTCATGTACATACTCTCTATCCTTGGAAAGGTAGGGGGAGAAGAGACTCCTGTTGAGAAGATGACCATCACACTCGTAAAGGCATCAGACAAGGAGAAGGAGATCAAGAGAGTGGAGAAGACGGATTATGAGGACGAGAAGCCATTTCACACATTTACAAAGGAAGAGGTTTATGCATTCAGCAAGGAGACAGGAGACGAGAATAAGATCCACCTCACAGACCATCCTGTAGTTCAGGGAATGTTGCTTCTCCGCACAGCAGCATGTGCACACGAGGACCTGAAGAGACTTGACGTTAAGTTTGTAGAGCCTTCATACGCAGAGGAAGAGCTCATGTGGGGTAGCAATGGCAGAGAGCTTGTGCTTTATGCAGATGGCTATGTAAAGGCTTCATTCAAGGTTGTGAAATAGTTTCCGCTAACAGACGATCATTATGATAGATACAAAATAGGCGTCATACCTGATCAGGTATGATGCCTATTTTGTTGTTTGAATTAAGACTAGTTTATTCTTATGAAATCGGATCTTACATATCCGGTGTATTTCTTTGAGCCCTTGGTGTAAGTGATCTTATACCACGCATTCTTGCCGGAATATTTGCAGCCGCTGATCTTGACCTTTGATCCTCTGGCAAGTTCCCGGATGATACGTTTGTTGGTTCCTGCCCCTGCCCTGAGACGGACCTGGCTGTCAATGACTGTTCCGCTCAATGAGCTGGCTTTTGCGGGAGCTTTTGAAATGTCGCCATATACTATCGAACCATTGACATTCTTATATGCAAGAATCCTGTAGCCGAAGCCACTCTTCAAAGCAGGAAGTATACAACTGGTTGTTTTGTAAGAGGATATTTTCTTTACTCTTGTGTATTTGTTATGGGCAATATCATATTTGTATATGATGTAGCCGGATACATTTGAAAGCTTCTGCCAGTGCAGACAGCGATACGAACCGAGAGGAGTATACTTAAATGAAGATGTAAAGGTTCGTGGCTTTGTACATTTGCTGAACTCCAGGCGGTTGCTGTACATAATCACACCGTTGTATTCATAATACGCCCTCACGCCGAATTTGTATGTTGTGGCGGGAGAAAGTCCGGTAAAGTTATAACTTCTGGATTTATCGCCTATGCATCTTGCAATTCTGTCATATTTACCAGTGGACGTGTTGTATTTGTACACGAAATAGCCTGTGACTCCGGAAATCTTGCTCCAGCGGACATTAATGGAACTTGAAGTCCTGTCTGCTATTGCGGCCTGGGTAGGCATGTCCGGGGCGGTATCGAAGATTGGAGGTTCAGGATCTGTCGATGCAGTTACAGCCTCTGCATAGGTGGCGGTGCAGCTATATTCTTGCGAGTAAGCTCCGTATACAGTGCCGGCATTTAATTTATGGTATCCGCGCACCATGTAGGTATATTTTTTACCGCTGGTGAGACCGTTATCAGTGTAGGTCAGAGTTCTAGCCCCCTTTGTTGTTCCGATCGACACATATTTTCCTTCGGCCTCATCGTAACGAACTATTTGATAACCATATACCTCCGGAACCTTATTCCATGTGAGGGTTATGGATGAGTTGGTCGATGACTTAAATGTGAGTTCTGTAGGTGCTGCCGGTGTATTTACATATTTGAAATCGAGATCCGTCGGATAGCTTATTCCGGCGACGGTTCCGTTGTCATCGTACTGCCAATATGAATGAGTGGCGGTCAGCGTGTCTGAATCGTTGTACTGCGCATTCCATATCGGGTATTTGTTGTTTATACTGGTGATCTTCATGTCATCGGTTATAACACTTTTGCTCGCATACAGCATGCCCACGTAGCCGCTTGCTTCCACTGTACTGCAAAAAGTGTTGATGACCGTGGTGGCAGCACTTTTGGACAGGTGCGCATTGTAGAGCCTGCCGGTCAGTCCACCCTCCCATGCGTATTCGTAGTCCATGACGATGGGAAGTGTCAGGTTGTAAGAGGATACGATGTTCAAGGTGTATGCCGCCTCCTGCCTGGCCTCGGTGGCGTTTATGGCCTGAGAGTAGAAGTACGCTCCGACATCAATCCCTGCCGCAGTTGCATTCTTGACATTCTCAGCAAATTTGGAGTCGACGAAATATGCACCTGAGCCATAGTACCTTCCTCCAGCCCTGATAAAGGCAAATGTAACGCCGATTTTACCTTGCTCCAGTTGATTAAACCGTTCCACTCCGATACATCTATCCCCTTCATGACAGTGGAGTTCTTGAACTGGGATGCGTGTGTATATGTTGTCGATGAGAGTGTGGCAACACCATAAGGATTAGCGCTGTCTGACTGCTTTTGCAGCTGCCTTATCGTCTCAGGATCGTTGCCGTAAAGACTATAGATGTGGTCGATCTCAGCGTTGCTCAACTGAGTGTAGTCAAAGTTACCTTCATCCACAACCTCCTGGACCTCAGATCTGGTCGATGATGTTGTGATGGTGGAGGTGTCAGCCGCGTATACTGTGGCAGAGTGGAAGATATTATCTGCCGCAGTCAGTATAAATATTCCAAGGGAAATAATAAAAAGTTGTTTAGATAATCGTTTTATTCTCATGTAAGCCTCCTAATACAAATGTTACAATTATATTACAAAAAGATTATTAAAATATTATTAATAAAAGGCCTGCATGAGAAAAATATTGAGAAAAAAATATAAAAAAATAGGGAAAAGCAGGAGATACAAAGTATGTATGCTTTTCCCTATTTTAATTGTATAAGTATAAGAATTACTTGACACGTATGAAATCAGATCTTATATAGCCGGTATATTTTCTGGAGCCTCTGGTGTATGTGACCTTATACCAGATATATCTTCCAGACTTTGCATAGCCGGAGATCTTGACTTTTGAACCCCTTGCAAGCGTTCTGACTACTCTGCTGTTTGTTCCGGCTTTTGCACGGAGGTTTACTCTGCTGTCAGTGATCGTTCCGGTAAGAGATGTATTCTTGACCGGTGCTTTTGAAAGTGCTCCGTAGTATATCTTGCCGTTGTACTTCATGTAAGCAAGAACACGGTAACCGTAGCCTCTTCTGAGGTTAGGAACAAAACAGAAATTTGTCTTGTTGGATGTTATCTTCTTAACTCTTGTGTATTTGTTTGCCTTCTGATCATACTTGTATACGATGTAGCCGTCAGCGTATGACAGCTTTGACCACTGGAGGAATCTCTGCGATCCAAGTGGTGTGTATTTGAAGGATGATGTAAAGGTTGCCGGGAGAGTGCAGGAGCTGAAATCCTTGCGGTCACTGAAGCCTGTGAATCCATTCCGCTCTGTGTATGCTCTCACTCCAAATTTGTATTCTGTTCCGGCTTTAAGTCCTGTAAATGTGTATGTTCTGTTGCTGCTTCCGCTGATATGTGCCACCTGCTCAAATGACTTGCTGGACGTATTATATTTGTATACCGTGTAGCCCGTGGCATCAGATATCTGTGTCCATCTTATGGTCACGGAATTGGCTGTCCTTGATGCGGTTGCGATCTGGGAAGGAACAGCAGGTCCGGTAAATCCGCTCACTGCGCTGGCTGTCTCTGTGTAGTGGTATGTTCCATTTTTCTTGTAATATGCACATACCGTGTAGCTGTACTCAGTTGAATGAGGAAGTCCCTTGTGTGTGTATGTGTCAGTAGACTTGGAAGAGATCTTTGCAAGCCTTGTCCAAGTAGCATTGGATGGCTCCCATACATATACGATGTATCCGTCAACATTTTCCTGCTTATTCCACTTCAGTGTAAGTGAGCTTGTGTAGGCTGAAGTGATCTTGAGCCCTGTAACCTCGCCTGGGTCGGTGGTTATGGTCTTGGCATCTGATAGAACGTGCCAGATGGTGTTGGTATCAGTTGTTGTGTATGCGCGTACCTTGTAGTTATATTTTGTGCCAGGATTGAGCTGGCTGTCGGTAACCTCGCAGTCGTCAGGAGAATTGGTCGTGGCAATCGTCTCGTAGCTGCCTGATGAACCGTTGCTTCTGTATACTCTGTATCCTGTTGCTGCAGGGATAGGTGACCATGAAAGTTTTACAGATGTAGGCGCTGTAACTGCAGCCGCAAAGTTCTCTATGGTATCAGCTATTGTAATGCCGGTACACTCTGCTGAGTAGGTTCCGTAGATGGCTCCTGAGCTCAATTTGTAATATCCGCGTACCTTGTATGTATACTTTTTACCGTCCTGAAGATTCTTATCTGTAAATGTAGTCGTTCCGGCACCCTTGGCAATTCCCACGGAGACGTATTTATCTTCGGAGCTGTCGTAACGTACTATCTGGTAAGCATAGACCTCAGGGATCTTCGTCCATGTCAGTGTGATAGTGGAGTCTGTGCACGCTGACTGTGTCAGAGATGAAGGCGCGGCAGGAGACTTGACATATCTGAAATTCATATCAGTTGCATTGCTGATTCCTGACACCTTGCCGACGTCGCTGTACTGCCAGTATGAATGTTTCACTGTGAGAGTGTCCGTGTCGTTGTACTGGGCATTCCATATAGGATATGACTGTGCGATCGAAGATGCGTTCATGTCGTCTGTGATGACAGTCTTGCTGGCGTAGATCATGCCTACGTAGCCCTTTGATTCAACTGCCGCACAGAATGCTTTTATGACATGTGTAGCTGCACTCTTGGAAAGGTGGGCGTTGTACAGACGACCGCTCAGACCTCCATCTTCCCATGCGTATTCATAATCCATGACAACGGGATAAGTTATGTTGTAGCCTGAGATCAGGTCGGTAGTGTATTTGGCTTCTGTCTTGGCCTCCGATGTGCTGATGGCCTGTGAGTAGAAGTACACACCCACGTCAACACCTGCATTCAGTGCATTTTTGATATTATCCTTGTATGTAGAATCGATGAAATATTTTCCTGAACCGTAGTAGCGTCCACCCACACGTATGAATGCGTAGGATATTCCTGCGGCTTTAACCTTTTTCCAGTTGATGTTGTCGCCGTTCCACTCGGATACGTCTATGCCCTTGATGACTTTGTAGCCATCGAACATGGAAGAGTGGGTATATCTGGCACTCAGCGTAGCTATATCGCCGGTGGCGTTGTAATCGGATTGACGCTGGAGCTGTTTGATGGTTTCGGGATCGTTATTATACAACTCGTATATGTGATCGATCTCTGTACCGTCCAGCTCTGTGTAGTCGAAGTTTCCATCGTCCACCACCTGCTGTACATCCTCCCTCGTTGATGTAACGCTTATGTCGGACATGTTTGCGGCATAGGCTGTTTCGGGCACGTTGCCGGCAAATGCGAATACACTTATACCCAGAGCAGCGCCCAGAATTATCCTAGTAAATTTTCTGATAATCATGAATTCCTCCCGTTTTGTAAAAAGTTTTGAGCACAGTTTACATAATATAATGTACGCTATGAAAAGTCAATAAAACTGCACTGATTTGTTACGAATATATTACAAAATGCTTATTAAAATCCAGCTAAAACATAAAGCCTGAATGAAAAACAAGAAAAAAGTCGGTAAAGGTTGATGTTTTTCATATTAAATACATAAAGTCTATGTTATAATTAGCAGGCATATGAAATTTGGAGGACAATAACTGTTGGATGATAAAAAAAGAGTTGGATTTTTAGGCGCGTTGAAGAACATGTTCGTAGGTGTCGCAAAACCGGAAGCTTATTACAGAAATGGACGATTTGGACGGATGTCATCGGCGATGCTGATAACATTTATCATGAGCACACTGACTTATCTGGTGATATTCTTTATTCCATATAACCAGTTGTTTGGCGGCGGAAGGTTTGCGGACAGGATAGACCGGAATATGGAGGATTTTTCACTGACCGGAGATGGCTTTTACTACGATGGGACATTCGACTGGTCGGATGATGAGAACATGTCCTACATAAAGATCGACACATCGAAGACGAAAGTGGATGAAGCTGTTGCAAGAGACCTTGCTGCAGACGGCGGGTATCGTACCGTATTCATCATATCAGCGGATGAGATACTCACATATAACTCAGGAAGAACACAGATCATAAGATGTAAGGATATATATGAATCCCTGAATGAGACATATGGATTCAAGGCTGTTACAAAGCAGGATGTGATCGATCTCATAAATAAGCTCGACACACCAGTGCTTGTGCTTGCATGGGTATTGCAGATAATTGTTGGATTTGTGCTCACGTTGTTCTGGTCACTGCTCATAACGGTAGCGGGACTGATAGCGGCATCCATGAAGAAGATCGAGGTATCATTTGGCACTATTTACAAATCTGCCATATATATAAGGTTATTATGGTATTTCCTCATGATGGTCATTGCAACATACATATGGCCGGCGAAGAGAACGATGGGGATGCTGGCGCTTTTCATATCTGTGATATACATATTTGCCGCTGTATCGCAGTATCATAAGAATAACCCGGATGACGATCCACAGGAAGGTCCGGCACAGGTAGAACAGAATGATCTGGCGCAGGAATTTGCCCAGTATGAGCAAAGGTAAATAATTATAGAAGACACATTCAAATACAATATATAAAACAGTAGGAGGAGTATTCATATGAATTTGAGAAAGACAAAGATAATTTGTACATTGGGACCGGCGACGGACGATGATGAGGTGCTCAGAAAGCTCATGATCGAGGGGATGGATGTTGCCAGATTCAATTTTTCTCATGGTGATCATGCCCAGCACAGGAAGAACAAGGACAGAGTGGAGAAGCTTCGTGAGGAGCTTGGACTTCCGGTTGCAACACTGCTTGATACTAAGGGCCCGGAGATAAGAGTTGGGGACTTCAAGGAGGGCAAGGTTGAACTCGTAGAAGGACAGACATTTACACTGACGACAGAGGATGTGGTGGGCGACCAGGCAAAGGTATCCATTACATACAAGAATCTTGTGAACGATGTCAAGCCGGGAGATACCATACTCATCGATGACGGCCTTATAAATATGAAGATAGAGAAGGTTACTGATAAAGATATCGTGTGCCGCGTGGAGAATGGCGGACCTGTATCAAACCACAAGGGTGTAAATGTTCCAAGAGTTAACCTCACCATGCCATACATAAGCGATGTAGACAGGGCGGATATAATCTTTGGTATTGAGAATGATTTCGATTTCATCGCTGCATCATTTGTAAGATCAGCCGACGATATACTTGAGATCAGGAAGATCCTTGACGAGTATGAATGTGACAATATCAATATCATCGCCAAGATTGAGAATATGCAGGGCGTTGACAATATAGACGACATAATCAGAGTGTCCGATGGAATCATGGTCGCAAGAGGAGATATGGGTGTTGAGATACCTCTTGAGGATGTGCCTATCATCCAGAAGATGATCATCAAGAAGGTATACAATGCGGACAAGCAGGTCATAACAGCTACACAGATGCTTGACTCCATGATGATACATCCAAGACCTACCAGAGCAGAGGCGACAGATGTTGCAAATGCCATATATGACGGAACAAGTGCGATCATGCTCTCAGGAGAGACCGCAGCGGGCAAGTATCCGGTTGAGGCTCTTCACACCATGAAGACCATAGCAGAGAGAGCAGAGCGAGACATAGATTACAACAAGAGATTCTTCAACAGGGATGCGGTGCAGAATCCTGATATAACGAGTGCTATATCACATGCGACATGTACAACGGCCATAGACCTTGCAGCGGCAGCCATCATCACTGTTACCAAGTCAGGAAAGACAGCGAGAATGCTCTCAAAGTACAGACCAAAATGTCCGATCATCGGATGTACCCCTGTTAAGAAGGTTGCCAGACAGATCAATCTTTCATGGGGAGTTCAGCCTCTTCTTATAGGTGAGGAGAACAACACTGACGATCTCTTCGAGCATGCTGTTGATGCGGCAAAGAAGCACGGCTATGTTAAGGACGGTGAGGTGACTGTAATCACCGCCGGAGTCCCACTTGGCGTGACCGGCACGACAAACCTGATAAAGGTACACGTTGTAGGACATATCCTTGTAAAGGGCTTCTCTATAAATGAGAGATCTGCAACCGCACCGCTCTGTGTATGCGAGTCAGAGGATGAGCTCATCAAGAACTATAAGGATGGAGACATAATCGTCATAAATGAGACCAGCAACAGGATCATGGATCAGCTCAAGACTGCATCTGCGATCGTGTGTGAGAAGAACGGTGGCAATTCACATGCTGCCATAGTCGGACTCAGCCGTGACATACCTGTTATCCTGGGTGCACAGAACGCGACCAAGATACTTAAGTCTGGCGCTATAGTTACTGTAAATGGCGAGGATGGAGTTGTAATTTCAAACTAGTATATGTAACAAATATGTAACAAAAAATAAATACAAACGTATAAAACAACGCCTCCTGTGTTGACAAATGTAATCATTATTGCTATACTACAATAGATTTGTAACAAAGATGTAATAATTGTTGCGTTAAGATCAGCACAGGAGGTTTTTTATAATGTCTAAAGCAAAGTCATTTAAGAAGACTATAGTTGTTGCTGCAGCGGCAGGAATGATGATCACCACTTCCATAGGAACGGTGAGCGCGGGACAGATATACAGCGATTCAACTGTAGGTATTTCATCTGCATTTGACAGATATGCTAACACCCTTGCGGGCAATGATAAAAACGCAGGCGATGCTGCAAAGGCGGCAACGTCCACAGATGCACAGAAGACTACAGCATCCGTAGGAAAGAATGCTGCGGAGGCTAAGAAGGACAAGACAAGCGAAGAGAACAAGGTGAAATATCCTGATTTCAAGGATAAGTGTCTTGTTGCCACCGAGGATTATGTGAATATAAGATCGGGAGCCGGAACTGATTCAGATGTAGTTGGTATCATAGGGAACAATGGAATAGCAACCATAGAGAAGAAGGGCAAGGAGTGGACCAAGGTCACATCAGGTGACTGTACAGGATACATAAGGAATGACCTGCTTCTTTTTGGAGATGATGCGGGAGCCTATGCCGAGGCGAACTGTCCGAAGCAGGTAACTGTCAATACAGAGACACTCAACGTAAGAACAGAGGCTGATGTGAACTCCGACTGTATAACACAGGTTGGATCAGGCCAGAGCTTTGATGTCATATCACAGGATGACAAATGGGTGCAGATAGCACTTGACGACGAGACGAATGGTTATGTCAGCACTGAATTTGTAGATGATACATATGCATTTGCAACTGCCAAGTCCATGGAGCAGATCCAGGCAGAGCTTGATGCGAAGGCTGCGGAAGAAAAGGCGGCAGAGGAGCAGGCAAGACAGGAACAGGAGAGCGCAGACGAGGCAGAAGCTGAGGACGCATCAGATGACAGCCAGAGCACAGAGGATGATTCCTACACGCCAGATCAGCCGGATACAGATTCTGCAGATCAGTCATCGGATACATCAGACGACACATCATCTGACAACAGCGATTCAGACGATTCACAGAACAATGTAGTGGCACCGAGCGGCCAGACAGGAATAGACCTTGCGAACTTTGCAACACAGTTTGTGGGTAATCCATATGTATATGGCGGATCGAGCCTTACGGATGGAGCTGACTGTTCAGGCTTTGTCATGGCTGTATACGCTCAGTTTGGATATTCACTTCCACACTCAGCGGGAGCACAGTCACAGTATGGAACAAGAGTAGACGCTTCAAGTCTTGAGCCTGGAGACATACTTTTCTATGGAGACAGCTCTATAGAGCACTGCGCTATATATATCGGAGACGGAATGATAGTACATGCCAGCACAGAGGAGACCGGTATCAAGATATCCTCTGCATTCTACAGAGATCCGCTCTGTGCAGTCAGAATCATAGGACAGTAGACAAGCTGTATATAATAGGGTATAATGAATACATTGAAGCGCACATGGTATACATGTGCGCTTTTTGTGTAAAATGGCGAAAACATGACAGCGAAAATAAATAAAGTTGTCAATATGCACATAAAAATACGTCAAATATATTGAAAAAAAGACTCGTTGTGGTATAATGGTCATATCAATTTGGATCATATCCAAAAAAGAAGGAGTTGGGCATCATGAATTACATAATCAGCGGTAAGAACATTGAAGTTACAGAAGGACTTAGAAATGCAGTACAGGACAAGCTCTCAAAGCTTGAGAAGTACTTTGCGGCTGATACTGGCGCACAGGTCACATTCAGCGTTGAGAAAGATAGACAGAAGATAGAGGTAACGATTCCTATGAAGGGACATATCATCAGAGCCGAGCAGGTTAGTGATGACATGTATGTTTCGATCGATCTCGTTGTAGAGGTTATTGAGAGACAGGTTACCAAGCATCGTAAGAAGCTCATTGACAAGGAGCAGAATGTAGCATACCTGAACGATGCATTTGTCGATGAGGACGTTGAGGATGATGACGATATCAAGATCGTGAGAACTAAGAAGTTCGAAGTAAAACCTATGTATCCAGAGGATGCATGTATCCAGATGGATCTGCTTGGACATAATTTCTATGTATTCAGGAATGCAGAGTCAGATGAGGTCAATGTCGTATACAAGAGAAAGGGCGGCACATACGGAATCATCGAGCCTGAATATTAAGATCAGATATTGGCAAAAGCACGGTTAATATAAGTGCCGATGATAATTGAATATAGTATTTTAAAGGAGACTTTCGGTTATAGAAGGTCTCCTTTTTGCTTGATATAAATGTCATATGATGTTAGAATGTACCCTGAATAACGATAGCTAGGAGGTCAAAAACAACATGGGTTTGTTTGAGAAAATATTTGGAACGCACAGCGAGAAGGAATTGAAAAAGATCAATCCTATAGTTGATGCGATAGAGGCACTCGACGAGAAGATGCAGGCACTTTCAGATGAAGAGCTGAGGGGCAAGACACAAGAGTTTAAGGACAGACTTGCTGCCGGCGAGACGTTAGACGATATATTGGTAGAAGCATTTGCGGTTGTGAGAGAGGCTGCATACCGTGTACTTGGAATGAAGCATTACAGGGTACAGCTCATAGGAGGAATAGTTCTCCATCAGGGAAGAATCGCAGAGATGAGAACGGGAGAAGGAAAGACACTTGTATCAACACTTCCTGCTTATCTGAATGCCCTTGAAGGAAAGGGTGTCCATGTTGTAACTGTCAACGACTACCTGGCAAAGCGAGATGCTGAATGGATGGGGCAGGTGCATGAATTCCTCGGACTTAAGGTAGGAATCATACTCAACAGTTCCACAACAGACGAGAGACGTGAGGCGTATAACTGCGATATTACATATGTTACCAACAACGAGCTCGGTTTCGATTACCTGAGAGATAACATGGTAATCTACAAGGAGAAGCTTGTTCTGAGAGATCTTCACTACTGTGTAATCGATGAGGTGGATTCAGTTCTTATCGATGAGGCACGTACTCCTCTTATCATATCCGGTCAGAGCGGCAAGTCTACAGAGCTCTACAAGATGTGTGATTACCTTGCGAGACAGATGAAGCGAGGTGAGGGTGATGGAGAGATATCCAAGATGGATATGCTCATGAAGACAGAGATAGAGGAGGATGGAGATTTCCTTGTAAATGAGAAGGACAAGTACGTCATGCTCACTGCAAATGGTGTGAAGATGGTAGAGCAGTTCTTCCATATTGACAACCTCTCAGACCCTGAGAACATGGAGATCCAGCACAATATCATCCTGGCACTCCGTGCACATAACCTCATGTTCAGAGACAGAGATTATGTGGTGAAGGATGATGAGGTACTCATCGTTGATGAGTTTACCGGACGTATCATGCCCGGACGTAGATTCTCAGATGGTCTGCATCAGGCTATAGAGGCAAAGGAGAATGTAAAGGTCAAGAGAGAGAGCAAGACTCTTGCAACGATCACATTCCAGAACTTCTTCAACATGTTTGACAAGAAGGCAGGTATGACAGGTACAGCCCAGACAGAGGAAGAGGAGTTCAGAGAGATCTATGGAATGGACGTTGTTGTCATTCCTACGAACAGACCTATACAGAGAATAGATCAGCCGGATTCTATATTTAAGACTAAGAAAGAAAAGCTCAATGCGATCGTTGAGCAGATTAATATAAGTTACAGAAAGGGACAGCCGGTGCTTGTCGGTACGATCAATATCGACGCATCAGAGGAACTCAGTCATATGCTGTCCAAGAGAAAGATACCTCACAAGGTGCTCAATGCCAAGTTCCACGAGCTTGAGGCTGAGATAGTTGCAGACGCTGGACAGAAGAATGCGGTAACCATCGCGACTAACATGGCAGGACGTGGTACTGATATCAAGCTCGGCGAGGGTGTTGCAGAGCTCGGAGGACTCAGGATCATCGGTACAGAGAGACACGAGAGCAGACGTATCGATAATCAGCTCCGTGGACGTTCAGGACGACAGGGAGATCCGGGAGAGTCAAAGTTCTATCTGTCACTGGAAGATGATCTGATGAGACTTTTCGGATCAGAGAGAGTTATGTCAGTGTACGATACCCTTAAGATACCTGAGGGCGAGGAGATAGAGCATAAGACTATTTCCAACTTCGTAGAGAAGGCACAGAAGAAGATCGAGGGTAACAACTTTGCCATAAGAAAGAATCTTCTTGAGTATGACCGTGTTAACAACGAGCAGAGAGAGATCATTTACAAGGAGCGTAGACGAGTTCTTGACGGCGAGAACATGCACGAGGTTATCCTCAAGATGATAAAGGATGATATAAATGCAGCAGTAGATCAGGTATGCTCATCAGAGACAGCACCTGAGGATTGGAATCAGGTAGAGCTGGATGACATGATAAGGGGCATAGTTCCATTTGCTGAGCCGGTTACACTTACCGAAGAGGAGATCAAAAAGGCAGATATCAGCGAGCTGAAGGACAGACTGTACAATGAAGCTCTTGAGCTCTATGCTGCCAAGGAGGAAGAGATCGGTGATCCTGATCAGATGAGAGAGATCGAGCGAGTTATACTCCTCAAGACTATAGATAGAAAGTGGACAGATCATATCGACGACATGGATAATCTGAGACAGGGAATCGGACTTAGATCACTTGGCCAGAGAGATCCTGTTGTAGAATACAAATTCGCAGGATATGACATGTTCAATGACATGACAGCAGCGATCCGTGAGGATACTGTAAAGCTTCTTCTCAGAATAAAGGTTGAGCAGAAGATTGAGCGTGAAGAGGTGAATAAGGTTACAGGAACCAATAAGGATGACACAGTGTCAAGGGGACCTGTAAAGAAAGCCAAGAAGATAGGCAGAAATGATCTCTGTCCATGCGGAAGCGGTCTGAAGTATAAGAACTGCTGCGGTAAGAACGCATAAATACGTGATACAGGAGAAACCAAGTGATAGAATTGGATGAGTTCAGGGCGACGATGGCCTCCTATAGGGATCCCTTGGGGGAGGTCAAGTCATCCCTTGACATTGAAAACAAGACAGACAGAATAGCAAAGCTTAATTATGAGATGGAACAGCCGGATTTCTGGGATGATATCGACAGATCCCGTGAGGTATCGAAGGAACTGAAGGGACTTCAGGATCTGGTTGACAACTATAAGAAGCTTGAGAATGACTATGTGGATATAGATACACTGATCCTGATGGCGGAGGAGGAGAATGATCCGAGTCTTGTGCCTGAGATAGGGGAGCAGATAGATATATTTACGAAGGAATTTGAGGAGTATAGGATAAATCTTCTCTTCACTGACGAGTTTGATGACTGTAATGCGGTACTCACACTCCATTCAGGAGAGGGCGGAACGGAGTCCTGCGACTGGGCGAGTATGTTGTACAGAATGTATACCAGATGGGCAGAAAAGCACGGCATGAGTGTTGAGGTGCTCGATTTCCTTGAGGGCGATGAGGCTGGTATAAAGTCTGTGACCATTCAGATAAATGGGCAGCATGCGTACGGATATCTCAAGTCAGAGAAGGGAGTGCACAGACTGGTAAGAATATCACCATTCAATTCGGCCGGCAAGAGAATGACTTCGTTTGCATCCTGTGATGTCATACCGGATATAGAGCAGGATTTGGAGATAGAGATCAGGGATGAAGATATAAGGATAGATACCTACAGATCGAGCGGTGCAGGTGGCCAGCATATCAATAAGACATCATCGGCCATCAGAATCACACATTATCCTACCGGTATAGTTGTTCAGTGCCAGAATGAGAGATCACAGCTCATGAACAAGAATAAGGCTATGCAGATGCTGAAGTCCAAACTTTATCTTTTGAAGAAACAGGAGAATCTGGAGAAAATTTCGGACATCCGCGGAGAGGTAACTGACAATGGTTTTGGAAGTCAGATAAGATCGTATGTGCTCCAACCGTATACCATGGTCAAGGATAAACGTACAGCATACGAGAATTCCAATGTATCGGCGGTTCTCGATGGAGATCTTGATGGATTTATGACAGCCTATCTCAAATGGGTGAATAAGGTTGAGGTGTAGCAGCACATGAGAGTCATTTGATGATAAGAAATTAGTCTTTGACAATGACGCTTTATACTGATAAAGTAATGACGTACTAAACTTGCATTATTATGCAGAAAAAGGAGATAAGAAGGAGATAAAAACATGGTGAATATAGCAGTATTAGGTTATGGTACAGTGGGTTCAGGAGTTGTGGAAGTGATTAACACCAACCATGATATTGTTAACAAGAGAGCTGGACAGGAGATAAACGTTAAGAGAGTGCTTGATCTCAGGGAGTTTCCTGGGGATCCTGTCGAGAATATTCTCACCCATGATTTTGAAGATATACTTAACGATGATGATATAAGCGTCGTTGTGGAGGTTATGGGAGGTGTTGAGCCTGCATATACATTTGTCAAGAAGTGCCTGCTTGCCGGCAAGAGTGTGGCAACCTCCAACAAGGAGCTTGTGGCCGTTCATGGACCTGAGCTTATAAAGATTGCCAGAGAGGGCAATATCAATTTCTTCTTTGAAGCATCAGCAGGCGGTGGAATTCCTGTTATAAGACCACTTAACACATCCATAACTGCGGATGATGTTACGGAGATCACAGGAATACTCAATGGTACAACGAATTACATCCTAACCAAGATGGATAAAGAGGGGGCTGACTATGCGACAGTGCTGAAGCAGGCACAGGAGCTCGGATATGCGGAGCGCAATCCTGAGGCTGATGTAGAGGGTGGCGATGCGTGTAGAAAGATAGCTATACTTACATCTCTCGTATATGGCAAGAACCTGGATTACAACAGGATACATATGGAGGGAATAACCAGGATAACAACAGATGATTTCAAGTATGCGGATAAGATGGGTTACTCTGTAAAACTTGTCGGAACAACCAGAAAAACAGACGGCAAGCTATATTCATATGTTGCCCCGGTCATGCTTCCACATGACAATCCGCTGGCAAAGATAGATGATGTATACAATGGCATACTTGTACATGGTAATGCACTTGACGACGTAATGTTCTACGGCAAGGGCGCCGGAAAGCTTCCAACAGCGTCTGCGGTTGTATCAGACGTTATTGATGCAGTGAAGAATGCGGGAAGACATGTTCCTATCATATGGGAGGACGAAGAACTTGAGATGGGTACATTTGCGGACTCAGAGAGCAGATTCTTTGTTAGAACAGATGAGAAGGATGAGGCTGCCATCAAGGCGGTATTTGGTGATGTTGAGTATGTCGATTCTGATCTCGATGAAAAGGCATTTGTTACAGCAGTGATCACAGAGGGTGAATTTGAGGCATGTTGCAATAAGATTGGTGTCAAGAGTGCTCTTAGAGTGCTGGATTAGTACAATATTATTCAATGACCTTGCAATCCTAGTCGAATTGCGGTATTTTACAAAAGGCTTATTTCTTTTTACCGGACCGCTCCGGTGAAGAGTTAAATATACAAATTTTCAAATGAGCGATCAGGAGGACAATATGTTAATAGTAAAGAAGTTTGGTGGTACTTCTGTTGGAAATACCGAAAGAATCTTTAACGTGGCCAAAAGATGTATTGAGGATTGGCAGAGGGGGAACGACG
>OHXS01000223.1_pt1 | contig 14679 bp, 17 predicted proteins | sample 1580011 | NCBI WGS metagenome assembly OHXS01 (sample SAMEA3882534, study PRJEB24775) | human gut metagenome | biome: human-associated habitat; feature: intestine environment; material: feces | place: Netherlands | collected 2009/2010
AATTCCCCCCATGGATCCGTGGCAGAAAAGCGCTTTGGCTTATATTCCTGCTGTTCAAGTTCGCCATTATGGCAGATAACACCGTCTAGTACCTGCAGGCTCACATTCCGGAAAATCAGATGATCTAAGACACGCGCACTGTGAATATTATGATTAAATAAACGTCCGGTATGCCCGTTATAAAGTGCATTTAAGAAACGCTCCCCGGCATGTCCAAACGGGGTATGCCCGATATCATGACCAAGGGAAATCGCTTCAATCAGATCCAGGTTTAAGCCAAGTGTCATGCCGATAGTACGTGCGATACGGGAGACGAGCTGCACATGTAACGCACGCCTGGAGATATCGTCATTTTTATAGCAGGAGATAACCTGCGTTTTATCCGAATATCGGTTATAATAATTGTTGTGCAGGATTTTCTCGACATCCATAACGAAAGCAGGACGCCAGAGATGTGGCTTGTCATGATCGTCAAAACGACGGATGATGGCAGAATCCGGGCAGGCATATGGATTGACCCAGTGATTCGCGCGATCCTGTTCGATACGTTCTGATAAATCTTTGGATAATGTATGGTAACCGTTATTTTTATTTACAGGCATGGGACATTCCTTTCTTATATATGTGTTTTTTAACTGGAAATATCTTAGCATTTTGAAGGGAAAAAGGCAACTGCGGGGCGTATGTATCATGACATAAAATTGTAGAAAAATGGAATTAAAAGATGAAAATAATCCGGTGACATGATATAATGAAGCACGCTGATATGCACAGGTCATCACGTCGGTGTGTGATGAAGTATGATACAATAAGCATTATGGATTAAGATGATATAGGGAGCTATCGTATGGAAACATGGTATTATGAAGTAGTAAGCATAGATGGAGATTATGCAAATCTCAAACGGACGGATATTGAGTCCGATGATCTGAAACTGGTTGCAAGAGCGTTGTTGCCGGAGAATATTGGGGAAGGCTCGAAATTAAAGTATGAATTTCTACAGTATGAGTTGATCGGATGAGAGCAGGAAAGGAATGACAGCATGGAAGAGCAAATAAAAGAAAAACGGGTTGCGGATTCTCTGACAGAACAGTTTCATGAGATTCGTCCGGAACATTTAAATGGCGCAGATGTGATGTTTGGTGGAATACTGATGGGCTGGATTGACGAGGTGGCAGGTCTTACGGCTATGCGGCATTCTGAGGGACATGTGCTCACAGCATCGGTAGATAATCTGACTTTTCTGCGTAGCCTTCGTCAGCATGATATTGTCGTATTGATCGGACGCGTAACCTATGTCGGAAATTCGTCGATGGAAATCCGCGTGGATTCCTATTTAGAGAAGATAGATGGGATGCGTTATCCGGTGAACCGTGCATATCTGACACTGGTTGCATTGGATGAGGATAATAAGCCGCGGCGGGTACCAAGATTGAAATTAGAGACAGTTGTGGAAGAGGCGGAATGGGAGGCCGGAAAGAAACGCAGCGAGCTTCGGAAACAACGAAAGAAGGAAGGCTTTTAGAATAGGAGTTTAACAAATGTTAGAAAAAATAGATGCAGTCAATAGCGTAATCAATAATTTTATCTGGGGCGTCCCGGCGATGACCTGTATTATCGGTGTTGGGTTATATTTGAGCTTTCGTACCCGGTTTTTACAGATACGGAAGTTCCCGTATGCCATGAAGGTGACATTTGGACGAATGTTCAAGAAGAAGGAAGCGGGCGACGGTGCGCTCACACCGTTTCAGGCAGTCTGTACAGCTCTTGCGGCAACGGTCGGAACCGGAAATGTAGCCGGTGTAGCGGGAGCAATCGCAATCGGTGGTCCGGGAGCAATTTTCTGGATGTGGATATCTGCGCTGCTTGGTATGTGTACGAAGTTTGCAGAGGTTACACTTGCGGTGCATTTTCGCGAGAAAAATAAAGATGGCGATTATGTCGGAGGACCGATGTATTATATTAAGAATGGATTGAAGAAGCATTGGCAATGGCTGGCGTATCTGTTCTCTGCATTTGGCGTATTGACGGTATTTGGTACGGGAAATGCAACACAGGTCAACACGATCACAACGGCGATTGACTCTGCATTGTTTAATTATAATGTAATTTCCGAGGATCAGGTTTCTACCTTGAATCTTATAATCGGAATTGTGCTGGCAATTCTGATCGCATTGATTCTGCTCGGCGGAATTAAGCGGATCGGACAGGTAACAGAGAAGTTAGTTCCATTTATGGCAGTGATGTATATCGTGCTTGCAATCGGAGTTGTGTTATTGAATGTCAAGAATGTGCCATCCGTATTTGCTTCGATCTTTGAAGGCGCATTTAACCCGGCTTCTGTGACCGGTGGAGTCGTTGGAAGCTTCTTCATGAGTATGAAGAAGGGTGTTTCCCGTGGTATCTTCTCGAACGAGGCTGGTCTTGGTACCGGTTCGATCGCACATGCATGTGCAGATACAAGAAAACCGGTAAAGCAGGGATTCTTCGGAATCTTCGAGGTATTTGTTGATACGATTGTGATCTGTACATTGACCGCGCTTGTAATCTTGTGCAGCAAAGTTCCGATTGGATATGGTCAGGCGGCTGGCGCAGAGCTTACGATTAGTGGTTTCACAGCGACTTATGGTGGCTGGGTATCCATCTTCACAGCGATTGCAATGTGCTGTTTTGCATTTTCAACAATCATCGGCTGGGGACTTTACGGCGTCCGATGTATTGAATTTCTGTTTGGTACACGGGTAAATAAACCGTTCATGCTTGTGTATTCACTGGTTGCAATCGTTGGTGCAACGATGAATCTCGGACTCCTCTGGAGTATCGCGGAGACATTTAACGGTTTGATGGTAATCCCGAACTTGATTGCGGTATTCCTGTTGTCGGGTGTCGTGGTGAAGATGGTAAAGGATTATTTTAATGGTATTGAAACATATTAATGAAAGATGAGGTGGCAAAGCAGATGCAGGATACGTTGAATTGGGCAGTGCTTGGTACCGGTGTGATCGCAAATGAGATGGCACAGGCATTGCAGAAGATGGGAAAATCGTTATATGCAGTTGGAAACCGGACACATGAGAAGGCGGTTGCATTCGCTGAAAAATACGGTGTTTCTAAAGTATATGATTCGATTGATGATATGTTTTTGGATGAGGATGTAGATATCATCTATATTACGAGTCCGCATAATACACATTATGCATTTATGAAGCAGGCGTTGATGCATGGAAAGCATCTGCTTGTTGAAAAATCAATTACGCTTAACAGCAGAGAATTGGATGATATGATCGCGCTTGCGAAAGAAAAAAAGCTTGTGCTTGCAGAAGCAATGACGATCTGGCATATGCCAATCTACAAGAAGCTGTGGGATATCGTGCAAAGTGGTGAGCTTGGAAAGGTGCAGATCATCACGATGAATTTCGGAAGCTTCAAGGAATATGATATGTCTAACCGGTTCTTCAATATGAATCTTGCCGGTGGCGCGATGCTTGATATCGGCGTATATGCATTGTCAATCGTCCGGAGTTTTCTGGACGAACAGCCGGATGAGATCGTGAGCCAGTGGAAGCCTTCTCCGACCGGTTCGGATGAGCAGGCAACAATTCTGCTCAAGAATGCCCAGGGGCAGATGGCAACGGTTGCACTCTCGATGCATTCAAAACAGCCAAAGCGTGCGATGATCAGTCTGGAAAAAGGATATATCGAGATCATGGAATATCCGCGCGCGGATAAGGCAGTCATCGTGGATGCCGAAAGTGGCGCGCAGACGGAGATTACAGCCGGAGATACTGCGGATGCGCTGTACTATGAGATGCAGGATATGGAACAGGCAGTAAAAAGCGGGGATGCATCCGCGATGCAGCTTGCGTATTCCAGGGATGTAATGGAAATCATGACGAAGCTTCGGAAAGACTGGGGCATGAAATATCCGGGTGAAGCGTGGTAGCGTGATTAAAAGGAAGCAGCAAAGGGTAACATAAATCAAAAGATAAGGAGTGAATGAAAATGGCAGAAGTAATTTTAAATAACGATAATTTTAAGGCAGAAGTACTCGATGCAAAGGGACTCGTGCTCGTAGATTTCTGGGCAACATGGTGTGGCCCGTGTAAGATGCTGGCACCAACGGTTTCTGAGATTGCGGACGAGTATGAAGGAAAGGTCAAGGTCTGCAAGCTCGATGTCGATCAGGCGATGGATATTGCGATGTCTTATGGCGTGGCAAGCATCCCGACTTTGATTCTGTTCAAAGATGGCGAGATCGTGAAGAAAAGTGTCGGTGTGGTATCCAAGACTGAGATCGAGGCAATGTGGAGCTAGAACAATCCAAATACAGATTTTAAATCTTATTTCCTGTCCTTTGATGATGGTACAAAATAGACAATATATGATCTGTTTTGTACCATTTTTGCTTAAATTGATAATATTTTATCTATAGAAAATCTCATTTTGCACATACTATCGGAAACAAAATCAGATAGGAGATGTGGAAGATGGAACGGATAGCAACACAGTGTATTACCTATGGATTATACATGTTATCGACGGTGTGGGAGAAAAAAGCAAATGGCTGTATCATTGATACATGTATGCAGATCAGCCACGAGCCGGTACAGATTGCAATTGCGGTTTCCAATCAGAGTTATACATGTGAGTTACTCAAAAAGAGTGGGATATTTGCAGTCAGTATCTTAGATGAGACATGCACCTTCGAGACAATCAAGCATTTTGGATATCAGTCTGGAAGAGATGTTGACAAAATGAAAACACTGGAGCTTCCGGTCAATGAACAGGGAATCCCGTATCTCGGATGGCAGAGCGTGGCGATGCTTGGAGCGACGGTGACAGAGAAGATATCTTGTGGTTCCCATACGTTATTTATCGGAACTGTGATTAAATCAAAGATACTGAGTGAGAAAGCACCGCTCACGTATGCAGAGTATCAGAGAAGAGTGAAGATGTACACATAACAAAGGGGAGTGGCTTTACAGCCATTCCCCTTTTGTCAGGTATTGATTTCGTTCCGCACCGACTGAGATAAATTGTATCTCGTGATCAAGCATTTTTTCAATCGTTTCTATATATCGTTTTGCATTGTCCGGCAGTTCATCATAAGAACGGCAATGCGAGATATCCTGTTGCCAGCCAGGAACGATATCGATGACAGGCAGGAGATTATCCATATTATCTGTTGGGTCAAAATCCATAATATGTTTCGTGTGCTGCAGGTATTCTGTGATAATCGGAATTTCCTTCATGGAGCTTAATACATCCAGTTTTGTCAGGGCAATCCGGTCTGCGTTCTGACATTGGAGTCCGTAACGGCTGGCAACGGCATCAAAAGGACCAACACGTCTTGGACGTCCGGTTGCAGCACCGTATTCATTGCCGGCACGGCGAAGATCATCTTTCCATGATTCGGACATTGCTTTCTCTGCGGTAAATGGACCGGCACCGACACAGGTCGAGTATGCTTTCAGAACACCGACGACATGGGAGAGCGGAGCACCGGGGATTCCGGCACCGATCGGACCATAGGCGGAGATCGTGGATGAGCTGGATGTATATGGGAATATGCCATAGTCAATATCACGCATGGCGCCAAGCTGTGCCTCCAAAAGCACCTTTTGATTGTCTGCAAGGGCATCTCTTAAGAATGCACCGGTGTCGCAGATGTATGCGGAGAATGCTGCCGCTTGTTTTTCACACCAGGAGAGCAGTGCCGGATAGGACATTGGCTCCTGATGATAACAGCCGGAAAGCTCCATGTTTTTTGCATCCAGCATCATGTGCAGCCGGTTGTGGATATAACCTTCATTCAGATGAAGCAGATCGCCAAGCCGGAGCGTTTTCTTTCTATATTTGTCGCTGTAAGCATAGGCGATACCGCGACGTGTGGAACCGAAGGCGGAACCATCTTTTTCCAGTCGGGCTTCCTCTAGTTCATCCTGCACCCGGTGCCAAGGCATAGAGATTGTGGCACGCTTGGAAAGCTTTAGATTTTCTGGTGTGATAGGAATACCTTTTCCTCGCAGCGCCTCGATTTCCTTCGTGAGATGTTCTAAGTCAATGACCATTCCATCCCCTAAAACACATGTGACATCCGGATGCAGAATCCCGGATGGAAGCAGATTTAATACATATTTATCACGACCAACAACGACGGTGTGACCGGCGTTATTTCCGCCTTGATAGCGGACAACGATATCCGCCTGCTCTGCTAATAGATCGATGACACGCCCTTTTCCTTCGTCACCCCAGTTGATACCTGTTACGGCTGTAAGCATTTGTTTGTCCTCCTTTGTTTGGTAAGGTAATTTATGTTATGTGCAGTACCGGAATGTACGGTCAGTCAGAATTCTTGCAAAGATCAGACCGAGTGGAAGTGCAATGATGATCATGATTGCAGATGTAAACCACGAGACCGCTTCGGTAAGAGACATAATGCCAAAGTTATAAATTGCACGATATAAGTAAAGCCCCGGAACCATAATAACGATGGAAGGAACTGTAAGTGAAATCCTTGGATATCCATGATTCTGCTTTATAAAGGATGCAAGCAGTCCTGCTGTCAGTGCCCCAAGAAATGCAGCCACAGCGGCAGGAATTCCACAATGGTCTACGAGCTCCAGACGGAGTGTATTTGCGACAGCACCAATCATTGCAGCCGTACATGCCATTGAAACAGAACTGTTGAACATCAGGGAAAATCCGAATACACCACAGAAGCTGGTAATTATCCGGAGTATAAAATGTACCCATACATTGATATGCATGTCTGCGAAAGACAGCGGCTGCAAATGTAACAGCAAAGCCATGATCCATGCAGACATGGTTGCAACCAAAACGATAATAATGGAATAAGTCAGTCGTTCCAGACCGGATCGCAGATCCAGCTTTGCAAGGTCAATGCCGCTTGTAATAAATGGAAATCCTGGGATGATAAACAGGATAGAGCATATATAACCCGCTTCGTTCACCGCGGCTACATGGAACAGCATTTCGGCAAGCTTCAGACAGATCGTGTAGATCAGACAGGCAGCCGAGATAGAAGCAGCAATGTTTAGAAATAAGGTAAAATGATGCTTGATCAGTTTTGTTCGTATGATATTGCCAACACCTGCAGCAATAAATGCAAGAATCATTTCCACGGGACCGCCGCCGAGCAGAAATGTAAATGCACAGCAGGCGAGTGCTGCCGCCAGTCCTAATTTGACAGGAGAGTAAAGCGCATGGATTCTCTCGATTTCATCGAGCCTTTTATGGATTTCTTCACCGGTCAGATGGGCTTCGATATTCGGAAAGCTGTCGACGAAACGCTCCATTCGGTAAAGCTTGGATGTGTTTACGCCTGTATTTGCAATACTTAAAGATTGGGATACACAATCATTTCCATCAAAACAATTAAACTCAATGGACATCAGACCGACATCGACCGTGCATGTTACGCCAAGTTCTTTGGAAAGCTTATTCATGGATGTGCGGACACGCCATGCTCCTGTTCCGCAGGAAAGCAGAATCAGACCGACACGTCCGATGACGGATGCTTTTTCAATCAATTCCGCATCGGAGATCAGCACGTTGCTGTCATCGCCGGTATAATCATGCCAGGGGATTTCCATATGATTTTTTTCCATAATATCAACATAGGAAGTTGATATCGAATCAGTGTTCTTCTTCATATAATATCGCCTCTGCTTTTGTAATATGCCGTTTCAGATTATTCAAAAAAACGGAATTTGGCAGGAAGATTCCAAGCTCATCAAACCGCTCATTGTGTTCGAGCAGAGTATCCTGTCCGTAAAATACAAATGCCATCGGGAGTTCCTTCTCCAGCTTTACCATCAGATCCCAGACTGCGGAATAGGCTTCTGCTTCGGTTTCTTTTTGCTTGATCGTGTCCGGAAGCTCGCGGATCAGGAGAACGCCGGTGCAGGATTCCAGATTTTTCTGCTTGAGGTCCATAGAATCAGATGCATATGCGTGGCTGTACCGATAAGCCTGTGCTAAGAACATATTTTGTGTTGAACCGATTTCTTTGCATACGTTCTGAAAATGATGATATTCTTTCTCATGAACTGTTTTTTTATATTCGGGTAACAGATTTCCATCTGTATCTGTCATGATAATCGGGTTTTGCTTCCCATCAGCATTGAACCGGTATGGAATCAGATAAGAATTCCGCAGCAGATCAAACAGTGTATTCTGACAGATTACCATCAGAAATGCAGACAAATCCCGGTTGTGGTATGCATCAAACAGGACATTGGCAAATGTGGATGCAGAAGGGGAATTATCTGTATCGTCATTCAGCGCGAGAGAATTACAAAAGGTCTCCTGCAGTTTTTCACATGCCCATGGATCATTTAATATTTTCTGGAACAAAACATCTGCATGTTCTTCTCTTGGAAACATCGTTGTATTTTTCATAATATGCACATCCCTTCTTGCTTTTTCTTTTCGGACAGATTATACTATGCATGCAGAAATAAGTAAAAACTATAATTGATATATTAAAAATACTACTTTGATATATCAAAAAAGGAGAAGCATGAACGTAAATTTTGAGTATTATAAGATCTTTTATTATGTGGCTAAATATGAGAATTTTACAAAGGCAGCGCGTGTATTGGGAAACAGCCAGCCGAATATTACACGTGCGATGAACAGCTTAGAACAGCAGATTCATAGTACACTGTTTGTTAGAACGAACCGTGGTGTGCAGTTGACGCCGGAGGGACAGCGTCTGTATACGCATGTATCTGCGGCAATGCTGCAGTTATGGGCGGCAGAGGAGGAGCTGACCGACAGTACGGGACTGACACATGGAAGTATTGCAATCGGCGCGAGTGAAACCGCCTTGAATATCTATCTGCTGGATAAGCTGAAAGAGTTTCATATGAAATATCCGGGTATACGTCTGAAAATCTATAATCACTCAACTCCACAGGCAATCGAGGCAGTGAAAAGTGGAATGATTGATTTTGCGGTCGTGTCAACCCCAGCGGCGGTGGAAGCCCCGCTCAAGGAAATTGTATTGGAGTCTTTTCAGGAGGTATTAGTCGGAGGAAGAACGTTCATGGCGCTTGGAAGTCAGGAAATATCGCTGTGGGAATTAAAAAATTATCCGCTGATATGCCTTGGACGTGAGACGATGACATTTCAATTTTACAATCAATTGTTTTTATCATATGGACTGGAACTGTCCCCGGATACGGAGGTTGCAACGACCGATCAGATCCTGCCACTGGTACGGCATGAGCTAGGACTTGCCTTCGTTCCTAAATCGATGGCAAGAGAAGCTATAATGAAAAGAGAAATCGTGCAGATTCCGTTAAAAGAAGAAATTCCGAAACGGGATATCTGTATGGTGTTTGATAACCAACATCCACTCAGCGCTGCCGCAAGACAGCTTAAGAACATGATATTGCAGACAGTGGAGGAAGAGAAAGGGGAGTAAACGATGACACTACAACAGCTAAGATATGCAACGATGGTTGCACAGACCGGAACAATCACAGAAGCAGCGAAGAAGCTGTATATCACGCAGCCAAGCCTGACGAATGCGATTCATGATCTGGAAAAGGAAATGAATATTGTGATCTTCAACCGGACGAACAAAGGCATCACCTTATCCAAGGAGGGGGAGGATTTCCTTGGATATGCACGACAGGTGCTGGAGCAGGCAGATATTCTGGAGGATAAATATAAGAACGGCACAGGTGGAAAGAAGCAGTTTTGTATCTCCACGCAGCATTATTCCTTTGCGGTTAATGCATTTGTTGATCTGATCAAGGAATATGGACAGGATGAATATGATTTCAGCATCCGGGAGACACAGACGTATGAGATTATCGAGGATGTGGCGCGTATGCGGAGTGAGATCGGAATCCTGTTTTTCAATGATTTCAATGAGGTTGTGCTCACGAAGATCCTGAAGTCCTACGATCTGGAGTTTCATCAGCTCTTTGTGGCAAAACCGCATGTTTTTATCAGCCGGAAGCATCCGCTTGCGGAAAATAAAGTCATCACGAACGAAGAACTGCAAAGCTATCCGTATCTGTCATTTGAGCAGGGTGAGCATAATTCGTTTTATTTCTCTGAGGAGATCTTCTCTGAGACGGAACGGAAAAAGAATATCCGTGTGCGTGACCGGGCAACCTTGTTCAATCTTCTGATTGGCTTGAATGGTTACACTGTATGCAGCGGTGTGATCGATAAGAAATTAAATGGCAAAGATATCATTTCCGTGCCACTTGCGGATGAAGGTGATATGCGGATCGGCTATATCACGCACAAGAAAGAAATGCTGAGTCATCTGGCTCAGACGTATCTGACTGCAATAAAGAAATACTTATCCTAGAATAGTTGAAATAGCTTCAAACTATATCAAACACAAAAAAATAGATATTATACAAACCCATTTTGTCCGATTATAATGTGAGCAAATCACAGAACACGGAGGAAATAAAATGAGTATAGGAAAGACACCATTTCGTTATGATTATGTAGGAAGCTTTTTGAGACCGGAGGCGCTTAAGAAAGCAAGATGCCAGTTTGATGAAGGTAAGATTGGATATGAGGAGTTAAAGGTTGTTGAGGAAGCAGCAATCACAGAACTTGTTCAGAAGGTAAAGGCACTTGGATATCATGTAATTACAGATGGAGAGTTCCGTCGTGCAACATGGCATCTGGATTTTATGTGGGGCTTTGATGGCATCGGTCATACACCGACCAAAACAGGACTTCCATTCCATGGAGAGGCCGCAATGGTCGATGATACATATCTGGTAGGCAAGGTTGGATTGTCCGGCAGGCATCCGTTTGTTGAGCATTTCACATTTGTAAAGCAGTTTGAAGATGAAAATACCGTTGCAAAGCAGACAATGCCATCACCGGCACAGTTTCTGGCACAGTTTACAATGCCGTTTAACCGTGTGGAGACAGAGAAGTATTATGTAAATACAGAGGATCTTGTAACAGACATTGCAAATGCATACGGAAAGGTACTTCAGGATCTGTATGACGCAGGTTGCCGGAATGTACAGTTTGATGATTGTACATGGGGCATGATGGCAGATAAGATGGGACATCTGGCATATGGAACGACTGCAGAGGGACTGAAGGAGATTCAGAAAAACCACAAGGATATCAATAATCTGGTTATCGCAAATGCACCGAAGGATATGGTGATCAATACACATGTATGCCGTGGTAATTTCCATTCCACATATGCAAACAGTGGCGCGTATGATCCAGTGGCAGACATCCTGTTTGGAGAAGAGAATGTAAATGCTTACTATCTGGAGTTTGATGATGAGCGTTCTGGTGGATTTGCACCACTTGTGAAGGTAAGCGGCGATAAGAAGGTTGTACTTGGTTTGATCACAACAAAGTCTCCAGTGCTTGAGAATAAGGATCAGGTCATTGCCAGAATCCATGAGGCAGAAAAATACATTCCGCTAGATCGCCTGTATTTAAGCCCACAGTGCGGATTTGCATCCTGCGAGATCGGCAACAAACTGACAGAGGAGGAGCAGTGGGCAAAGCTGAAGCTTGTAAAAGAAGTGGCTGAGGAAGTCTGGGGAAAAGACGCTTAAGTTCATATAGATCATATAGATAGAAGAAAATGCCGGGCTGTCTGTCCCGGCATTTCGTGTTACTTTGTTTAGTTTTTGCTGCTTGTATCTGCGTTGCCTGCAGCAGATGTTTCATTCGGTAGATCCTTATCCTTTCTGTGATCTACCCAGAAGCCCCAGACTCCGGCGAGAATTGCAATTGCAGCCATAATACCAACAAGAATATTCATAAACATAGATTAAGTCCTCCATTTTTCAATTTTTAAGTATGCAAAGAAAACTATGTGCATCCATAGTCTCATGTTTAGTCGTGATTAAACTGAAAAATAGTTGGATTTTTGCCCGTCCTGTGCATGGATATAGCATAGGATCTTCTGTTGACTGATAATTGTTTTCGACAGAATTGGTTCTGAAAAAATAGCATACCGGGAGGAAGAAAGCTCTCGTGTATCTGGAAGTGCTGCAATAAAACGGACAGATGTTTCCGCCTGTGCAGGTCCCTGTTTTACTTCTTTTATATAGGAGGTTCTCGAAGCAAGGAGAAGCTCGCTTGTATTGATCTGTGTATTTGCAGAGATTGGAAGCTCGACACTGCTGACCGTCGACTGGGCGGCAGGTTTTGCCGCATCAAAAAAAGCATCTGCTTCCGTATGGTTAAAGTACAGACCAGAAAACAGAATTACGATGGAAATAATGAAATTAAGCAATCTGCGATATGATTTTTGACAGTTCATATAAGTCCCATCCATTCTTACAAATACATCCAATAATTCTGTAGTTCATCATAGCAGATATGTGATAAAATGTGAAGTATGTAATTGCAGTTGATAGAGGGAAAAATAAACATGGTGAATCATTTTAATAAAAGTAATAGTCAGAAAAAAATCGTCGTGGCGATGGATTCGTTCAAGGGAAGTCTTACGTCATTGGAGGCAGGAAATGCAGTCAGAGACGGAATCTTAGAGCGGTACCCGGACGTTGATGTGCAGATCTTTCCGGTTGCCGATGGCGGCGAAGGCACGGTGGAAGCACTTACCTTCGGAAAGGAGCATGTGCAGACACGGACAATCCCTGTGACCGGACCGGTCGGAACGGAAGTTTCGGCGAGATACACAATCTACGAGCAGGCAGGAGAAAAGACGGCAGTTTTGGAGATGGCGCAGGCAGCCGGGTTACCGCTTGTACCGGAAGAAAGAAGAAATCCGATGCATACAACGACCTATGGAGTTGGCGAGATGATACGTGATGCCATTACATGTGGCTGTCAGAAATTCATCCTTGGAATCGGCGGAAGTGCGACAAATGACGCAGGAATCGGAATGTTGCAGGCACTTGGATTTCATTTTATGGACGAAGCAGGAAGAGAAGTTGGCTATGGCGCGGAAGGGCTGGCGCAGGTGCGGTCGATTACAACAGAGATCCGCTGGTCGGTGCACAGGGATGCAGTGCCGTCTTCGCGCCACAAAAGGGTGCGGATGCGAAGATGGTACAGGCGATGGATGTGGCGATGAACCGGTATGCCGATATTGTGGAAAATACGTACCGGAAAAATCCTGCTTTGATGGAAAATCAGCTGACCGGTTATGATGAAGCAGACAGGAATGTTGAAAAAAACGACAGGCAGAGTTACGACAAAAACCGCATGACACCCGGTGCCGGTGCGGCTGGAGGTCTAGGGTATGCGTGTCTGATGTTCTTACATGCAGCCTTAAAGCCGGGTATTGACATCGTATTAGATGAGATACAGATCGCGCAGGCAATTCAAACAGCAGACGCAGTTATCACCGGAGAGGGAAGATTCGATGCGCAGACGCTGATGGGGAAGACACCGATCGGCGTAGCGCGGATTGCGAAGTCGTATGAAGTGCCTGTCTATGCATTTGCCGGGTGCTTCGGTGCAGATGTACAAGTGTGTATCGACAGTGGTGTATTTGCCGGGTGCTATGCGGCAAGCGCTGCCAGCACGGAGGAAGAAAAGCGGCTTGCAATGGAGAAAAGACATGCGTATGCGAATTTGAAAGCATGTGTAAAGTCGCATTTTTGCACAGAAAATAATTAACAAAAGCTACACACTTTCTACGGTGCAGGCAGGTATGCCGGTAGAGTGGGTGATTGATGCACCGGAGGGAAGCCAGTTTGCGATTGACCAGATCGGCGAAAGCGGTGGTGGTTGCAATCCGATTCCGATTTCTTCCTCTGATTATACACAGACGGATGATGAAATCCAGATTCCGTATACATATCTGAGCAATTATGAGAGTGCGTTTTCTAATTGGAAATGAGTAAATACAAATAATTCCCCGTAAAAATCTGTAATAATACAAAAATATTGTATTTCGACAATTCATTGGGTATAATTAACATAATTTCTTGAGTGAATAAAAGGATGGGGAGGCAGATAAAATGGCAGATAAAAACACTGCGGATATTGGATTTGAAAAGCAGATTTGGAATGCGGCATGTGTATTAATGGGAAATCTGGACGCATCTGAATATAAAAGTGTAGTATTAGGTCTTATTTTCTTAAAATATATTTCCAATCGATTTGATGAAAAATATAAAGCATTGCTTGCAGAAGGGGATGGATTTGAAGAGGATATTGATGAGTATACATCTGAAGGTATCTTCTTCGTTCCTGCTGATGCAAGATGGAGTGAAATTGCGCGACAGGCACATACACCAGAAATTGGAACAGTGATTGATAATGCTATGCGTGCGATAGAAAAGGAAAATAAACGTCTGAAAGATATATTACCTAAGAATTTTGCACGCCCCAAGTTGGATAAACGTAGATTGGGGGATGTTGTTGACCTCTTCACAAATATCCAGATGATTGAGCATGGAGATGAAAAGGATATACTTGGACGTACATATGAATATTGTCTTTCTATGTTTGCGGAGCAGGAAGGTAAACATGGTGGAGAATTCTTCACTCCATCCTGTGTTGTAAGGACGCTGGTTGAGGTACTGAAACCTTTTAAAGGACGTGTCTATGATGGCATCATCCTTGAAATGATGCAACCGTTATAAAAGGGCAATAAACAAATCGGAATTTGTCGACTTGATAATTTCCAATTTTTAGTGATAGGGAGATACACAATGAATG